>ERZ1023666.110-NODE-110-length-38274-cov-29.713362_pt1 | contig 38274 bp, 29 predicted proteins | sample MGYA00380341_ERZ1023666 | MGnify/ENA primary metagenome ERZ1023666 (study PRJEB33179, sample SAMN07448983) | human gut metagenome | biome: Human-gut; feature: Human associated habitat; material: Faeces | host: Homo sapiens | place: India: Bhopal | collected...
CCCTCTTCCTCGTTGTACTTTTCGAGGTCATCGACGTACTTGATAGGTTCTGGCTCATGGTTGACGGTGAAGACAGTCTGGTCGATGCCGTTGTACATACGCTGCAACATAGGGTCGTGGTCAGCGTCCTCACTGTCAACAGGGAAGTACTCCTCAATACGCGAAATGCCGTTAAGACTCATATTCTGAGTAATCTCAACGGCATTCGTACTCCAAGGAGTAATCATTTCACGGCGTGGGCCGACATAGAAGCCCTGCAACTGCTGGGCGTCCTCTAAAGTCGCGTCACCATAAAGCCAACAAAGTTCATTGATTTCGTCCTGAGATGGTTTGTGATCAATCTCGGTCGCAATCACACTCTTAGATGGAGTTCTGAAAAAAAGAATCATACTATTTTCTCTTTTTATATGTTAATGTATTTCTTTTCGAGTGCAAAGATAATACAATTTAGAAAAAGGACAAAATAAATAAGGAGTTTTTTGATTTTTTAGTTGAGAAGTGGGATGAGATGATGCTAAGGCGGACTAAGCGGCCGTATTTTGTTAAAAATGAGAGGAAAAGCAAGATGGGTGGTTAAAATTCCATAAATAGGTTAGACAAAACAACTTTATTCGTGTCTTATTCGTATCTTTGCACACGAAGCAACGTGTAATCAACTATTTATATCAAATCATAATAACAAAAGAAATTAAAAACCGGAAAGAATATGAAACAGAGTAAATTATTATTGATGACTTTGATGGCTGGCGCTTTGCTGGCTACAAGTTGTGCTAGCAAGAAGGAACTCCAGAATTGTCAGAACGAGAATAAGGAGTTGACTGGCAACTATCAGAACGCCAAGGAGCAGTTGGCTGCCTCTCAGGCTCGTGTTACCTCTCTCGAAGACCAGCTCGCTCAGATGAAGAAGGATTACTCTTCTATGCAGGCTGCCCTTGACAAGAGTTTGAACAATGCTAGCCAGAACAATATCAGCATCGACAAGCTCGTTGACCAGATCAATGAGTCCAACCAGTACATCCGCCACTTGGTAGAGGTGAAGAGCAAGAGCGATTCCCTCAACATGGTGCTCACCAACAACTTGACCCGCTCTCTCAGCAAGGATGAGTTGAAGGAGGTTGACGTGCAGGTGATGAAGGGTGTGGTTTATATCTCTTTGGCTGACAACATGCTCTACCAGAGCGGTAGCTATGAGGTAAACAGCCGTGCTCAGGAGACTTTGAGCAAGATTGCCAAGATTATCATGGACTACAAGGACTACGACGTGCTCGTAGAGGGTAACACCGACAATGTTCCAGTAAGCACTACCAGTGCCAAGATGAAGAACATCCGCAACAACTGGGACCTCTCTGCTCTCCGTGCATCTTCTGTCGTTCAGTACTTGCAGGATCACTTCGGCGTAGATCCTAAGCGTTTGACCGCTGGTGGTCGTGGTGAGTACAACCCTGTGACAAGCAACGACTCTGAGGTAGGCAAGCAGCGCAATCGTCGCACTCAGATTATCATCACTCCTAAGCTCGACCAGTTCATGGACTTGATCGACAAGGCTCCAGAGAATAATTAATAATTAAAAATTAATAATTAAAAATTAATAATGAAGGCACCAATGGGGATTCCTCATTGGTGCCTTTCTCGTATATATATACACAAAACAAGCATAAAACCATGAAAATATATCATTTTGAAAGAAATATTCGTTTATTTCTTTCTTTATAGAATATTTTTTATTACTTTTGCAGACAAAATAGAAGCAATGCCCTCTTGTGATGTGGTAAATTGTAAGCTATCCATTATACATTGTAAATTATTAATTATACATTATTATATATAATCGCTTATGGAAAAGATTCAAATGACCACTCCTCTTGTGGAGATGGATGGTGACGAGATGACAAGAATCCTCTGGAAGATGATCAAGGACGAACTCATCCTTCCTTTCGTTGACTTGAAGTCTGAGTATTACGACCTTGGCTTGCCTTATCGCGACAAGACCAATGACCAAGTGACCATCGACTCCGCTGAGGCGGCTAAGAAATATGGTGTGGCAGTGAAGTGCGCTACTATCACTCCTAATGCTCAGCGTATGGAGGAATATCATCTGCACAAGATGTGGAAGAGCCCTAACGGCACCATCCGCAGCATCATGGACGGTACGGTGTTCCGTGCTCCTATCACCATCCCAAGCATTCACCCTTGTGTAAAAAACTGGGAGAAGCCAATCACCATTGCTCGTCATGCCTACGGCGATGTATATAAGAGTGTGGAGCTTCGTGCCGATGAGCCAGGCGTTGCCAAGCTTGTCTTCGAGGGCAAGAGTGGCAAGAAGCAGGAGATTGAAATCCACAACTTCGATGGCGCTGGTGTTATCCAGGGCATGCACAATACCGACAAGAGCATCCGTAGCTTCGCTCATAGCTGCTTCAAGTTTGCCATCGACACCAAGCAAGACCTTTGGTTTGCTACCAAGGACACTATCTCCAAGACTTACGACGCTCAGTTCCGTAAGATTTTCGAGGAGGTATATGAGAGTGATTATCAGGAGAAATTCGCCGAGTTGGGCATCGAGTACTTCTATACATTGATCGATGATGCCGTGGCTCGTGTTATCCGTAGCAAGGGTGGGTTCATCTGGGCTTGCAAGAACTATGATGGTGATGTGATGAGCGATATGCTCAGTACCGCCTTTGGCTCCTTGGCGATGATGACCTCTGTCTTGGTATCCCCTGATGGCAAGTATGAGTATGAGGCTGCCCATGGCACTGTCACTCGTCATTATTATCGCTACTTGAAGGGTGAGGATACCTCTACCAACCCAATGGCTACCATCTTCGCATGGAGTGGAGCATTGAGAAAGCGTGGCGAGCTAGATGGCATTCAAGCTTTGCAAGACTTCGGCGACCAGTTGGAGGCTGCTTGCTTCGATACCTTGAATGATGGTATCGCCACCAAGGACCTCGTCAACTTGATGGAAGGCGTAGAGGCGAAGGCAGTTAACTCGGCTGGTTTCATCGCCGCCATCCGTGAACGCTTGGAAAAACGTTTGGGCTAGTATATAATAAGGTGGCTACTGCTTCTTGCAAGCTGTAGCCACCTTATTATATATAGTTATAGAAAACCTATACTCTAGTCCTATCCCGTCTCTATCGCACAATGATTATGCGTTAGGGTTTTTCTCGTACTCGTCGGATAACAACTTGAAGAAGTTGTACCCCAAGATTCTACTGATATGCAAAAGCATTCCAGTGTCGATGGATGACTTTGCATAAACCTTGTAAATGTTAGTGCGATGGCATCCTAATTGTTTAGCGAGCCATACTGATGTTTTACCTTGTCTTTTGAGTTCCTGTTTTATACGTTCACCAATGACCAAGGTGCTGTTACCATAATGTGTCATTTCCTTAATCCTTTTGTAAATACTAATAATTTATATAACAGATGCAAAATTACGAAATAAGGTAGCACAATAAAGAATTTTTTGGTAGCTAATGTGGCGACACGTTATTAAAATATGTAAATGTAGGAGTGAATGATGGTTCTATGTCCATATTATGTCTATGTCCAATTTGTGTTTCTATTGTATTTGTATTGTCATGTATGCGTAGCAAAGTTTGCCTAAATGTTAAGTTGTCATGGTTAAATCTTGTTAAATTACCAGTTTTTGGCGTATAATTTAATAATTAGGACAAAAATCAAAGTACAACTTATTATTTTTATTGTACCTTTGCACCATCAAAAGTAAAAGTGCTGATTATATCAGTTGTAGAAGAAAAAGTAAAAGAAACATTACACAGCTACATAAGTTTTCAGAGACTAAGTATTGTATAAGTAAAAGATGATGATATTTCTGCGAAGCTGGTAATGATGATAGTATAAGTATATTGTATATAAGTAAAAGATAAGTTTAAGATGAAAAAGATTCTACTTTCAGAGAGCGCAAAGGCTTTGGTCTTGGCTTTCGCAATCCTCGTTTCCTATGCAGGAAACATCATGGCACAGGCAACTGTATCTGAGCCAGACGCTAATGGCGTGGTTACTATTACTACGACAGAGGCTGGTCAGATTGGGCAGTTGAATGGTTGGAATGCTAGCTATGTTATTAATGTGCCTTATACAAATAAGTTTAAGGTAGTTGGTCCAATTAATGATGGTGACGTAAATGCGTTATTAGCAAATAATTGGCAAAAGAATTTGGAAGTTTTGGATTTGGGCGAAGCTGAAATAGATCATCTTTCACAAGCAGATGCTGATGAGGTAGGCAATTGGGCAAATCCAAAAGGTACTTTTCTTGTTGCAGCAAATAGCCAACCATATTCAAGCTTAAAAACTCTTGTTTTGCCAAAGGTTACTTCTACGACACAAACAGAGGTTCCTACTAGACTTTTTACTTTTGCAAATGATCAAGCTCCAAGAGTTATCTTCCAAAACTTGGAAACTCTTGTAATTCCTGAAGGATATACAGCTATTGGTGATGGCGTTTTTGTACAGCATGAAAAATTGTCAGTTTTGGAGTTGCCATCTACATTGAAAAGCATTGGAAAGAACGCTTTCAAATTGTGCCGCAGTTTGAGATCTTTGAATATGCCAGAAGGTTTGAAGCGTGTTGACGATGGTGCTTTCGAACAAAATGGATTTACTAAATTGGCATTTCCTTCTTCTGTTGAGTATTTAGGTCATTTGGCTTTTTTACCTTATGATAATTTGCTTTCTGATGTCTATTTCCAGGGATTGGAAGCTCCTGAGTGTGATGAGGATGTATTTGGAACAGGTCCTTACACTGGATGGGGCGGCTTTATGGCCCCAACAAGCAGCAAGGCTACTCGTAATAACTATGTAAACAATGGCATTTGGTTTACAGTGTTGCATTACAGAGCAGATTTGTCTGAGGCTCAAAAGGCAACTTATACAGACTTGACTCGTTCATATTCTATTCCAGATTTGTATTTGGGTGAGAACCGTATGTGGCCTTCACAGGATGATTTCAATAGAGCACATGGTAATAATGATACTCATGCAAATTATGGTATTGTTAATAACAAAAATTTTGAAGGCCAGCCTCTGACAGAAGAGCAGATGAAGCATAAAGGTATTTTGCGTTTTGTTTTGTCTGTTGCAGATGCGCCTAAGCCATCTAAGACTTCTGATGTCATTCTTCCTGTAAGAGATGATGACTGGTGGACATTATGTGTTCCATTTGATATGGATGCAGAAGAAGTAGCTGAAACATTTGGTGAGAATGCAAAGGTTTACACTTTGGGCGAGGTAGTTCGTAATGAGTCAAAGAGATTGATTACTTTGAAGTTCAACAAGAAGTTCGATACCATCAAGGCTCACATGCCATATTTGATCAAGCCTTCTAAGAAATTTGGTGAGGGCGAGAATCCTAAGTTTGCTATGGTTGCAAAGTATAAGATTCAAGGTGGCTCAGAACAAGAGGTAAATGTGACTGCTATTGACCAGTATGGTAGTGAAACTGATTATGTCTATACATTTGTCGGTAACTATGGTGGTGATCAAAACTGGATTCAGAATACTTCTGAGGCAAAAGAGTGTATGGCAACTAGTGCTGATGAGAAAATCGTCTATAAGCGTCCTAGCAACTGCTACTACTTGAGCTTTACAAACGGAAAGGTTACCTTCAAGTATCAAGGTTCAAACAAGAGTGGTCGTTGGACTCCATACTCTGCTATTGTTACAGTATCAAAGGCAAATGATAAGTTTGATTTGATTGATGATTCATTCAGAACAGAGTCTGGTACTCAGAATATGGCAAAATACTCAGCTACTTCTATTGGCGAATGGGATGAGACAACTGGAGTAGATCAGATTGAAATTGAGACTCCAAACGAGACTACTGACAATAATGTATATAGTATGAATGGTCAGATTGTTAGAAAGAATTCTACAAGCTTGGCTGGACTAGCACAAGGAGTATATCTTGTGAACGGAAAAAAACATATAGTAAAATAATTGATGAGAAAGAAAAAGTATATAGTACCAAGATTGGACTGTTTGCTGGTTACAGAAGTTTCATCTATTCTTGCAGGCTCGCCAACAGACAGAGAAACAGGTCCGGAAAGTCCAGATATTGAAGGTTCTGGAGGATCAGAAGATGGTCGTGCCAAGCAGAACGCCTTCTCCACTTGGGAAGACTGGGATGAGTATTAGTCCCGAAAGTAAGAAAAAGTAGAAGCTTATATATAGCGGAGAGCACTTGCCTGATGACAAGTTGCTCTCCGCTCTTTTCGGTTAAAATATTTGGAAGTTTCAAGATAATTGCTTATCTTTGCCACGTGATAATATTGTCACGATGATTAAATATAAAAATTATGGCTGTAGCAGCATTAAATCCAACTCAGTTGCATCTTTTGAAGATGTTTTCTTATGCTCGGACAGAATCGGCTCTGTCTGATATTAAAGATGCGCTTACACAGTATTTTGCGGACAAGGTCGATGAAGAGATGGACAAACTCTGGGACGAGGGGAAATGGGATAATGAGAAAAATGAGGAAATCCTCAAAGAACATTTAAGAACTCCTTATCGTGGATAGAATAGTTCTAGATACAAATTGTTTTATTGCCTCTTTGTCTCGCAAAGGGCAGTTCTATGATATATGGAAAGGCTTGCAAGAAGGGAAATATATCTTGTGTGTTTCAACTGAAATTATGCTTGAGTATCAAGAGATAATTGAGCAGAAAACGAATGCTAGTATTGCAAATAATATAATACAAGTCCTTCTCAATAGTAGATTCGTTCTTGTTAAGGAGCCTTATTTTAGAATGGGGCTTATAGACAAAGATAAAGATGACAATAAGTTTGTTGATTGCGCTGTAGCTGCTCAAGCTATTTTTATAGTAAGCAATGATAAACATTATGATGTTCTGAAAACGATTCCTTTTCCGAAAGTGGATGTTGTGAATATTATGGAATTCCTTAGATATTTGAAATCTATTGGTCAATAGTCACAAAAGCGGAGAGTGCTAGTCCTTGGGACTGATGCCTCTCCGCTTCTTGTGTCTTGCATAATTGGGTATCTAGGTCTTTTAGGTCATCGCATATTTAAGTATAAGTAAAAGATGATTCTGACCACAAAGATAGGGAAAACAATCCGCAATAGCAAGTTTTCTAACGTTTATTAACGCCTTGAACTGCACTTTTCTACGCTTTTTCTGATGTGTGCGAAAACACAGGAAAATGAAATGAAATTGTAATCGAATGAAATGCGTGTTACAAAATAAAAGTCGTATCTTTGCACCTGAGGAAAGACCTCAGTAGGATGCAGCTTTCATAGGAAAGCTACACCTTATTATATATAGATAGATTTCAATCGTAAACGATGGAAGAGAACAATTACAAGATTCTCGTGGTAGATGACGAGCAAGACCTTTGCGAGATCCTCAAGTTCAACCTTGAGACAGAGGGGTATGTAGTAGAGACCGCCAACTCGGCAGAGGAGGCTTTGGAGAAAGATGTCGCAGGCTTCAATCTCCTGTTGCTCGATGTGATGATGGGAGGCATGAGCGGCTTCCAAATGGCCAAGCAACTCAAGGCAAACCCGATGACGGCGCAAATCCCTATCATCTTCCTCACGGCTCGTGATACGGAGAACGATACCGTGACGGGATTCAACCTGGGTGCCGATGACTATATCTCCAAACCTTTCTCCATCCGTGAGGTGCTGGTTCGCATTCGTGCCGTGCTTCGCCGTACCGCCGAGAAGAATGGCAAGGCTACCGAACCTACTACCATCTCTTATCAAGGCTTGGTGCTCAACCTCGACAAGAAGACCGTGAGCATCGACGGCGAAAATGTGCCTTTCACCAAGACCGAGTTTGAACTCCTTCGCCTCTTGCTCGAAGAGAGGGGCAGGGTGTTCTCTCGCCAGGAACTTATCGACCGAGTATGGCCTAAGGATGTGTTGGTGCTCGACCGTACGGTGGATGTCAACATCACCCGAATGAGAAAGAAGATAGGTCCGTTTGCCAAGTGCATCGTTACTCGACTCGGCTTCGGATATTACTTCGACGCATAAGGGTAAGTGAAGTTCTCAAATGCTTTTCTAATGGAGAAATAGTGATGATAAAAGTACAGAATACAAAATCAAGAGTAGGCAGAAAGTTGTATTTTACGGTGCTGACGGTGTTCCTCGTGTTCGCCGTCAGTTTTATCGTCTTCCAGCAAATGCGTGAGAAACAATATAAGATCAGTACGCTCACGATGAAGTTGGAAGGATACAACGCACTGTTGAAGGAGGACTTGGCGTTCCACCATGATAAGGATATCATCTCCACCTTCGTCAGGAACCACGAGAGCAAGGACTTGCGTGTCACCTTGGTACGTCCCGATGGAAAGGTGGTGTATGACAATATGCGCAAGGACTACGACCATTTCGCCAACCACATCAACCGAAAGGAGATACAGGAGGCGCTGAAGAGCGGACAAGGTTCGAGTGTCGATCGCCAGTCGAAGACGATGAAGCAGGACTACTTCTATGTGGCATCCTATTTCCCTGCCGACTCCATCATCATCCGCAGTGCCTTGCCATACAACAACGACCTCTCGAAGTCGTTGCAAGCTGACCAGCACTACATCTGGTTTGCCATCGGCGCCATCATCCTCTTGACCATCGTGCTCTATCGCTTCACCAACCGACTGGGCAAGAACATCGCCAAACTTCGCATCTTCGCCTACAAGGCTGACCACAACGAGAGCCTGGAGATAGAAGACTTAGCTTCGTTCCCAAACGATGAGTTGGGCGAGATCGCCGAGCGTATCATCAAGATGTATAAGCGCATCCAAACCACCCGAAAGGAGCAGGACATCTTGAAGCGACAGCTCACCCAGAACATCGCCCATGAGTTGAAGACCCCAGTGGCAAGCATCCAGGGTTATCTGGAGACCATCCTCGACAATCCGCACATCAATGACGAGATGAAGGCTCAGTTCTTGCAGCGTTGTTATGCTCAGAGCGAGCGACTCACCTCCTTGCTCCGTGACATTTCCACATTGAACCGCTTGGATGATGGTTCCGACATGATAGACTTTGAGGCGGTGGACATCACCAAGATGGTGGCAGACATCGCCAGGGAGACCACCTTGGAGCGAGAGGAGCGCAAGATGACCTTCGTCAACCAGTTGCCAGAGCGCATCGTGGTGAAGGGCAATCGCAGTTTGCTCTATAGTGTGTTCCGCAATCTCACAGACAATGCCATCGCTTATGCCGGTGAGGGAACGACGATGACCTTGGAGGGGAGGGAGCAAGGCAACAAGTGGCATTTCATCTTCCGTGACAACGGACAGGGCGTGCCTCAAGAACATCTCCCTCGTCTCTTCGAACGCTTCTATCGTGTGGATAAGGGCAGAAGCCGTAAGATGGGAGGCACCGGCTTAGGTCTCGCCATCGTGAAGAATGCCGTCCTTCTGCATGGAGGCACCATCCGCGTCAGCAATCTGCCCGAAGGTGGCTTGAAATTTGAATTTACCATTAAGAAATAAATTAAACTCAGCCACGAAACGTTGTTAGGGGTGTTTCGTGGCTGAGTTTTTTTCTTGGTTTATTTGTCTTTAGTGAAAAGTGCTAGGGGCATCCTAATCATATAGCCTTTTAGCAAAAATGAACAGAGTGTCTTATAAAATGTAAGGAATTGTATGCTTTTAGTATAAAATATAAAGTATTTTGGGGTAAATATAGTTTTTTTTTCATTTTTCTTTGTGTGTATCGGGAAATAGTTGTAATTTTGCACACGATATTTAATATTAATAATTTTTATTTTATAAGACGAGAAAATATGGATAAGAGACTCACGCTGTTCCTGGCTTGTCTGTTGATGAGCCTAAGGGTGGCGTTTGCCCAGGTAGATGTATCTGGAACTGTCATATCTCAGGATGATGGTGAGCCTGTCATTGGTGCTTCCGTTGTGATTTTCGGGGGGGTAATTCGACAGGAACCGTCACAGATATAGACGGTAAGTTTAAATTGAATGTTCCAAGTGGCTCCAAATTGCAGATTAGCTACGTTGGAATGCAAACACAAATTTTGCCTGCAACTGCTAATATGAAGGTTTCCTTGAAACCTGAGGCGCAATTGCAAGAGGTGGTTGTTACGGGTCTGCAGCGTACAGACCGAAGATTGTTTACAGGAGCAACAGACAAGGTTAATGCCGCCGATGCTAAGTTGGATGGTGTCGCAGATATTAGCCGTTCTTTGGAAGGTCGTGCAGCAGGTGTGTCTGTACAGAACGTGAGCGGTACTTTCGGTACTGCTCCTAAAATTCGTGTACGTGGTGCTACTTCTATTTATGGTTCCTCCAAACCTCTTTGGGTTGTGGATGGCGTCATCATGGAAGACGTATCTGATGTCAATGCCGATGACCTCTCTTCTGGTGACCCAGAAACCTTGATTTCTTCAGCTATCGCAGGCTTGAACTCTGATGATATTGAAAGCTTCCAGATTCTGAAGGATGGTTCCGCTACTTCTATTTATGGTGCTCGTGCGATGGCTGGTGTCATCGTTGTTACCACCAAAAAAGGTAAGCAAGGTCAGGCTCATGTCAACTATACGGGTGAGTTTACTACTCGTCTGATTCCTTCTTATAGCGATTTCGATATTTTGAACTCGCAAGACCAAATGGCTATCTATAAGGAGATGGAGAAGAAAGGTTGGTTGAATCTTTCTACCATTTTGAATAGTAGCAACTATGGCGTCTATGGTAAGATGTATGAATTGATTGCAACTTACGATAAGACCAGTGGTATGTTTGGTATCCAAAATACTGAGGAGGCAAAGAACGCTTACTTGCAGCAAGCTGAGTTCCGCAATACCAATTGGTTTAGCGAACTCTTCTCTGCCAATATTATGCAAAACCACTCTATCAGCTTGAGTGGTGGTACAAGCAAGTCGAATTATTATGCTTCCATGAGTGCCATGCTTGATCCAGGATGGTATGTGGATAGCAAGGTAAATCGTTATACTTTCAATGCCAACGTCACACATCATATTCTCGATAATTTGTCGGTGAACGTGATTGGTGGTGCTTCTTATCGTAAGCAGAAGGCCCCTGGTACATTGGGTCAGGATGTGGATGTCGTGTCTGGTCAGGTGAAGCGTGACTTCGATATCAACCCTTACTCTTATGCCTTGAACACCTCTCGTGCTCTTGATCCCAATGAGTATTACCGTGCTAACTATGCTCCGTTCAATATCAAGCATGAGTTGGCTACCAATTATATCGACCTTAATGTCATCGATGCCAAGTTCCAGGCAGAGTTTAAGTGGAAGCCTATCAAGAGCTTGGAATTGTCTGTATTGGGTGCTTTGAAATATAGTGCTACTACACAGGAGCACAAGATTATGGACTCTTCCAATCAGGCAGAGGCTTATCGTGCAATGGGTACAACTCAGATTCGTGACGATAATAAGTATTTATATACTGACCCTGACAATGTGTATTCATTGCCTATTACTATCTTGCCACAAGGTGGTATCTATCAGCGTACAGACAACCGTATGTTGAACTATGATTTCCGTGCTACCGCACAATTCAACAAGACGTTTAATCGTGTTCACATCTTGAACCTCTTTGGTGGTATGGAGACCAACAGCATCAACCGTAACCGTACTTGGTTTAATGGTTGGGGTATGCAATATACATCTGGCGAGATTCCATTCTATGTATATCAATTCTTCAAGAAGAGTGAGGAAGAGAATACCGTTTACTACTCTTTGAAGAATACCGACTCTCGTTCCGTGGCATTCTATGGTAACGCTACCTATTCTTATAATGGTAAGTATGTACTCAATGGCACTCTCCGTTATGAAGGTTCCAACCAGTTGGGTAAGAATAGTGGTGCTCGTTGGATGCCTACTTGGAATATTTCTACAGCGTGGAATGTACATGAGGAAAAGTTCTTTGAGAAACTCAAACCGTTGTCACACTTAACATTGCGTCTCTCTTATAGCTTGACAGGTACTCCTCCTGATGCGTCTTATGCCTCTTCTTCTACCGTGTTGAGAGCGATGACTCAGTATCGTCCTACAGCATCTGATAAGGAGAGTGGTATAACCATCTATCAGTATGGTAACTCAGCTTTGACTTACGAGAAGAAAAACGAGTTCAACGTAGGTGTTGATGCAGGTTTGTGGAATGATCGCTTGAACGTAACCTTCGATGTTTATCAGCGCCGTAACTTCGATGAGTTGGTGCCTCAGCTCACCTATTTGAAGGGAACTATGTTTGCCAACTCAGGTAAGATGAAGTCTTGGGGTGAGGAGTTGAGTATTTCTTCTACCAATATCAAGACGAAGGATTTCTCTTGGAATACAAGTTTCGTATATTCGCACAACAAGACTGAGATTACTGCCCTCTTCAATCAGGGAACGGTGATGGATATGATTAGTGGTAGCGGTTTTGCTAAGCAGGGTTATCCTGTGCGTACCATTTTCTCTATCCCATTCGTGGGCTTGGACGAGAAGGGTAGACCTCAGTTTATCAATGAGAAAGGTGAGATAACTACATCCTCTATCAACTTCCAAGAGCGTGACTTGACTGACTTCTTGAAGTATGAAGGTCCATCCGACCCAGTTTATTCTGGTTCGTTGAGCAATATCTTCAATTACAAGGGTTTCCATTTGAACATCTTTATGACATACGCATTTGGTAATGTGGTGCGTCTCAACCCAGTGTTCAGTGGTTCATACACAGACTTGACTTCTATGACACAAGTGTTTAAGAACCGTTGGATGGTCAGTGGAGACGAGAATACAACCCATGTGCCAGGCATCTTGGCATATCGTGATGTGAAGGAAAACTACGAGTTGACTTATGGTTACAATGCCTACAACTATTCAACGGAGCGTATAGCAAAGGGTGACTTCATCCGTATGAAGGAGATTTCTTTGGCTTACGACTTCCCTCAGGCTTGGTTCCATGATACTCCAATCGGCAATTTGTCGGTTAAGTTGCAAGCTACCAACTTGTTTTTGATCTATGCTGACAAGAAGTTGAATGGTCAGGATCCTGAGTTCATCAATGCCGGTGGTGTGGCATCCCCAATGCCTCGACAGTTTACGTTGACCGTGAAACTTGGATTCTAATATATACATTATTATATATATAAGGAAATTATGAAATCAATTAGAAAATATATAGGCTTCTCGATGTTGGGTCTCTCCCTTGCCTTGGTTTCTTGTAACGACTTTCTCGACAAGAACCCAGACAGCCGTATGGAGTTGACATCACCAGAGGAGTGCAGCAAGCTTTTGGTGACTGCTTATCCTGAGACGAATGCCACTTACTTGCTCGAAATGTATTCCGACAATACCGACCAGAATGACAAGACCGGTTGGACGGAGTTCAATAAGTTCCAGGGACAGGCTTATCGTTGGGAGGATATCACAGAGACCACCGACTATGAGTCACCTAAGTATCTTTGGACGACTCATTATGCAGCTGTAGCTACAGCCAACCAAGTACTCGACCATATAGAAAAACTTTCAGCAGAAGAGCAGAGTTCTTATGCTGCTCAGAAGGGAGAGGCTTTGCTATGTCGTGCTTATGCCATGTTCCAGTTGTCAAACGTCTTCTGTATGGCATACGATAAGACAACAGCCGACCAATATATGGGCTTGCCTTATCCAAAACATGTGGATGAGACTATTGATACTCAGTATGAACGTGGCACGTTGGAAGAGTTGTATGCCAATATCGAGGCAGACTTGAAGGCAGGAATTCCATTGTTGACAGATAACTATACGCAGCCTAAGTTCCACTTCACACCATCATCTGCTGCAGCTTTTGCGGAGCGTTTCTACCTCTATTATCAACAGTATGACAAAGCAGTGGCATACGCTAATGAGGTGTTAGGCTCAGACCCAAGAGCCAGCTTGCGTGACTGGGCTTCTTGGTCAGCTATGAGCTATAGTGGTCAGATTCAGCCAAATGCCTTTGTCAACTCTAGCAACAAGGCTAACTTGCTTTTGCAGATTTGCTATTCCATGTGGGGGGCTATTGGTGGACCATTCCCAGCTATTGGCAACAAGTTCTCTCACAATAAGGTTATCGCAGAGAAAGAAACATTGCTGTCTAATGGACTCTGGGGTAAGACCAATGAGAACTTGAACTTTACCTGTTTGTATAATACACAGGTGACCTCTAAGTATATGATGATTAAGATACCATACGCTTTCGAGTATTATGATATCCAAGCAAATACGGGTGCTCCTCACTCAGTGTATGCCGTATTTACCACTGATATTTCGCTCATTGAGCGTGCTGAGGCTTATGCCTTGATGGGTGAGTATGAGAAGGCGATGAAGGACATCAATACTGAGTTGTCAGTCTTCGCTAACACAGGACTCTCCTATACATTGAATCGTGTGAAGTCATTCTATGGCAGCAACTTGAAGTATTATGAGCCAGACGCAGCTACACCAAAGAAGGCATTCCATACATCCTTCCCTATTGAGCCTGAGACACAGGAACCATTGTTGGATTGCATTCTACATTTGAAGCGAATCCTTACAATGCATGAAGGTTTCCGTTTACAGGATGTGAAGCGTTATGGTATGACTATGTATCGCCGCACCATCGTCAATGACGACCAGGTGAGCGAGTTGACAGATAGCATCAAGGCAGGTGACCCACGTCTCGCCATCCAGTTGCCACAGGATGTCATCAAGGTAGGCTTGCCTGCTAATCCTAGAAATATAGCCAATGCGTCAAAATAATAATTATTGAAACTTATGAAAAAGTATTTATATATCGCCATGTTAGGCTTGGCAGTATGTTTGGGTCTAGGCTCTTGTTCTGAAGATGCCCCATCCGACCCAACCAACTTCCCAACGACACCGGTGGAGCGCAATGCCTTTGACCAATGGCTCTTGAAGAACTTCACCTATCCATATAATGTATCATTCTTATATAAGATGAAGGATATCGAGAGTGATATGACCAAGAACTTGGTTCCTGCCGACTCGGCAAAATCCACTAAGTTGGCTATCATCATCAAGTACCTTTGGTTTGATGCATACGCTGAGGCTATTGGCCCAGACTTCATCAAGGAGAATGTGCCAAGAGTTATCCATTTGATTGGTTCGCCAGCTTTCAATAGCAATGGTACCATCGTGTTGGGTACTGCTGAGGGTGGTCAGAAGGTGACACTTTATACAGTGAACAGTTTGACGGATGAGAATCTAAAAGACTATAGTTATCTCAATGACTATTACTTCCACACCATGCACCATGAGTTCACTCATATCCTGAACCAGAAGATAGCATACAACAAGAGCTTTGATAAGGTTACCGCCTCTGGCTATGTGAGCGGTGACTGGACGAACGTAGAGGATGTGGATGCCCAGAAGAAGGGCTTCGTTACAGCCTATGCAATGGAAGAGGGCAAGGAAGATTTCGCCGAGATGCTTTCTACCTACGTAACTTCGACTCCTACACAGTGGGAGAAGATTCTGTCAACGGCAGGTGCAAACATGGTTGATGAAACATTGACAGCACGTCAAGCGATAGAGCAGAAGTTATCTATTGTAAGAGACTATATGTCAAAATCATGGGGACTTGACATCGACAAGTTGCGTGATGCAGTCTTGCATCGTGGCAATGAGTTGTCATCTCTCGACTTGGAACATTTAAACTAAAAGAATCTCCAAAATGAAAAAGATAATATATACATTAGCAGTTGTCCTCGCTGGATTTGGCATCCAGAGCTGTAGCTTGCATGAAGATACCAACATCTTCGACCAGTCGGCTTCTGAACGCATTGATGCGGCAGTGGCTCATGATAAGGAGGTGCTTGAAAGTGCTACCAATGGTTGGAAACTTGTTTACTATACTGGTGAGGAATATACAGGTGGTGGCTATACCTATCTCTGCAAGTTTAAGAATGGTAGTGTCATCGTCGCTGGTGATATGAGCGATGGCTATCAGGAGGCAAAGTCTAGTTATGACATCATCACAGACCAGAGCGTTGTGCTTACTTTTAATACCTTCAATGAGTTGATGCACAAGTTTGCCACTCCAACCAGCAGTTCCATTGATGGCGAACAAGGCGACTATGAGTTCCTCATCCAGAAGGTAACCAATGATTCCATCTACTTGGAAGGTAAGAAGTGGGGCAACAAGATGGTGATGACTCGTGTGCCAGAGAATCTTTCTTGGGAAGAGCATCTCGATAGCATCACTCGTGTGGCAAATGACATCCGCTATAATAATAAGGTGATGAACGGCAATGACTCTATCGGTTATATTTCTCTTGATGACTATACTCGTAGAGCAGTGCTCGATGCTGGTAATGACAAGGCTGATGTTCCTTATTTCGTAACCAGCAAGGGTGTTCGCTTCCAAAGTCCTATTACTGTCAATGGTCAGCAAATCAGCGAACTGAGTTATAATGAGGATACTCATGCTTTCAAGGTGGCTGGTGACAATGCCGCTAGTACACTTTCTGTAAAAGGGTATTATCCACCTCACTATCAGTTGATTGATTTCTATGAGGGTACTTGGACATTGGATTGCTACGGAGCGGATGCTGACTATAAAAAGACCAATACGCTTCAGCAGTATCGTATCGAGTTTACCTATTACAACCCTATCTATTTAAAGGGAAAAATCAACATCGATGGCTTGAACTTCGACCTTTATTTCAGATATTATCGTGATAAGGGTGCTATCTCTTTGGTTCAGCAGTATGCTGATGATCCAACCAAGGAATATAGCTACGCCAATGTAGCTCCTGTAAGCTTTGACGCAGGTGGACGCTTCAACTGGACTGGCGACCTCTTGGGTAGTTGGAACGAGGAAGCTAACCAGGTGGATTTCGCTTGGAATAAAGTAGGTGCGGCAGCTATCGACTCTTATGTCTTCTTGGCTACCAATGCAGCAGGCTCACCTGTCTATAATTCTGACGGACAGTTGATCATGCTGACTCAGATTACATATTTAACTCGTATGACACGTGTCAAATAAAGAAAGAAACAATGAAGATGAAAAAGATATTTTCTATGTTGCTTACTGCAAGTTGCCTCTTCGGGTTGGCTTCTTGTAGTGATGACGATGGTAACTCTGCTACACCATTGAGTACCATCAAGGTGGTTTCTGCCCAGACTTCACTTCAGGCACGTCCTGATACGGGTAGCGTCGTTGTAGATTGCGAGCCTGTCAAGGCATACGTCAGCGACGCTGACCAGTCTTGGTTGAAAGTAGAGGTGAAGGGTGATAGCGTGAAGTTCTATGCCAAGCAGAATTTGACAACAGAGTCACGTAATGCGATGCTTACCATCAAGAAGAGTGCCAATGATTCTGTGATGCTGAATGTGGATCAGCTTGGTATGATATTCATCGTGCAGAACAAGGTCGATATTATGCAGATCAATGACGATGCCAACAACTATTATTTCAATGTTAAGACTGACTATGAAGGTAAGGTGGTATCTACTCCTGATTGGATAACTGCTAAGTTTGAGGATTCACGTCTTAAAATAAATGTGGCTTCCAATGAGGAAGGACATATCCGTGTGGGTTATGTTGCATATTCTTGCGGTAACTTCAAAGACTCAGTCAAGGTGACTCAGTATGATTTCGAGAAGGACATCTTGGGAGACTATGAGTTGTGGATTGGCTACAACCCAATCACTGATGTGATGGAGCGAAAGGTGGATGCAGTCTTGGCACAAAATGCCAATGGTCTCGTCACCTTGAAGTTCTCGGCTCTTTATGGTAAAGTAACAGTGCCATTGACATTCCCAGTTTCTTTTGACTCTGACAGTATCAGTTTGAGTATTAACAGTGGAGATCAGGTGGCTAGTTATAAAGACAAGAAAAATAAGTGGACTTATTTCTTCACCGTCTTCGCTTCACCTACTGGTTCTATTCTTCCTTCGGTGGATGCTAATGGCGATACTCTCTTGCTCAACAAGAGTGGTATCATTACAGCCCAAATGCAGTACGACAAGAAGAAGGGAACATACGGCAGTTTCTCGGGTCTCGCTTACAATGAGGGCGGTTATTCGGCAGAGTTCAAGCGTATGTACATTGGAGCTTTCTCTGAATCTTATCCATATAAGAAGTACCTCATCAACAATGAGTGGTGGGCTTCTCTATATGACATGGTACTTGTCAAGAAAGAGAAATAATCACGTTTTAAAAGCGTAAAGATATGAAAAAGTTATTGCTTACTTTGGCAATCGCCCTTTGCTATATCGGCGTTGCCGCAGCTCAGTTGCCTTCCGTAGTCATCAAGGATATTGATGGCAAGGCAGTCAAGACAGACACATTGTCAAATAATGGCAAGCCTTTCATCATCGACTTCTTCGCTACTTGGTGCAAGCCTTGCAACCGTGAGTTGACTGCCATCAGCGAAGTGTATGAGGAATGGCAGAAGGAAACGGGAGTGAAAATAATCGCCGTGTCCATCGACCAGGCACAAAACATCAACAAGGTGAAACCTTTGGTAGATAACCATGGTTGGCCTTTCGAGGTGTTGCTCGACCCTAACGGCGACTTCAAGCGTGCTCTCGGTGTACAGATGATTCCTTACACCATCATCGTGGATGGCAAGGGCAATATTGTCTATAAGCACAATGGTTATACCGATGGTGCTGAAGACGAGTTGATAGAGAAAGTACGTGAATTAATCAAGGCTGAATAACGTATTTATGAGACATTCTAGAATAATCTTCTCTCTCATAGCCAGTACGCTGGTGACCAACGCTGCTGCCCAAGAAAACTTGGGCGGCAGTAATGGTTTAACCCTATCGGGAAGTATCCAGAGTGATATTTTGATACCTCAGAATGATAAGAAGATTCATACGGAAGATACTGATGACTGGGGGTTGACCAACACTTATGTCGAATTGAACGCTATGAGTGAACATGTGGATGCGGGACTTCGCTTCGAGTACTTACAGCATCCACTCCCGGGTTTTGAGAATAACTTCAAGGGATGGGGTGTTCCTTTCGCTTATGTAAAGGGACACTTCGGGATGACAGAGATTACATTTGGTAGTTTCTATGAGCAGTTTGGCTCTGGTTTCATCCTTCGTACCTATGAAGAGCGCAGTTTGGGTATCGACAATTCCTTGGTTGGTGCTCGTTTGGTAACTCGCCCTGTGAAAGGTGTGCAAATCAAGGCACTTGCAGGAAAGCAACGCCAGTATTGGCGACTCAACAAGAGTTGTGTAAGCGGTGCCGACATCGAGTTGGGCTTGGATCAGTGGTTAAATGGCTTGGCAAACTCAGGTACCGTGATTACCCTCGGTGCATCTTGGGTCAACAAATATCAGAAGGCAGGCGAGGAAATCTTCGCCGACCCTACCCACAAGTTGAATCTTCCTTCCAATGTGAATGCCTTTGATGTAAGAGCCAATTTCCAAAAGGGTGGTTTCAATCTCTTGGGTGAATATGCCTGGAAGACGGATGACCCTTCTTTCGACAATGGTTACATATATCGCCGTGGTACGGTGGCTATGCTTTCTACCTCTTATTCTAAGAAGGGTATGAGTATTCTCTTGCAAGCCAAGCGCAGTGACAATATGTCGTTCCGCAGTGAGCGCAGTGTGGTAGGAACTTCTTCGTTCATCAACCATTTGCCTGCCTTCACGATGGAACAGACTTACGCCTTGGCAGCTCTCTATCCTTATGCTACCCAGCCAGATGGTGAATGGGCATATCAGGCTGAGTTGGGCTATAAGTTCAAGCGCAATAGTTTCTTGGGTGGCAAGTATGGCACTAGTGTCAAATTGAACTACTCTCATGTTCGTGCCATCAATCGCAATGAGAAGGGTGGAAAAGGTACTGAAGGATATAGCTCTGCTTTCTGGAAGTGGGGTGACCAGATGTATTATCAAGACTTGAATGTACAAGTGGAGAAGAAGTTCACTAAGTCTTTCCAGTTGAACTTGATGTATATGAACCAGTTCTATAACAACTCTGTCTTGAAAACCATCGACCGTGAGGACAAGGCTGAGGTAGGCATGGTGCATAGCAACATCTTTGTAGCAGAAGGCAAATACCGTTTCAACAAGAGATATACGCTTCGTGGCGAGGCTCAGTATTTGACCACAGGTGAAGCACAAGGTGACTGGCTCTATGGACTTTTGGAGTTGAGCATCCTGCCACATTTCATGATTACCGCATCTGATATGTATAATGCAGGTGAGACTCATCTTCATTATTATCAGGGTTTCGTGACCTTCACGACAGGTTCGCATCGCATTCAGGCTGGATATGGCAGAACACGAGCTGGCTACAACTGTTCAGGTGGTGTTTGCCGTTATGTGCCAGCTAGCAAAGGTTTCACATTGTCTTATAATTATAATTTCTAGAAGATATGAAAATCAGAAAGATGATATATACGGTGGCTTTGGCTGCCATGACAATCGCCTTTGGTGGCTGTACTCCTATTGATGAGAACGAACGATTGATAGAGGTAGATAAGCCACAAGCTCAACGTGCCGTGCTCATCGAGGACTTTACAGGGCAGTTTTGCTCTAACTGTCCTAATGCCGCAGCTGTCATTGAGAGCTTATTGGAAACCTATGGCTCTGATGTCATTATTCCTGTGGCTATTCATAGTGGTCCTCAGGGATTCAAGGGAGGAACGGCGGAAATGCCAGGCTTGATGACTGACTTGGGCAACGAGTACTATAATAAATATGGTATAGAGTACCAACCACAAGGAGTTGTAGATAAAGGGGGCAAGTTGGAACATGCAAAATGGACAGCCGCAGTGCGCAGTGAATTGCAGAAGACTGCCTTGCTTTCCATCGGCATCTCCAATGACTATGCTGAGGTTTCTCGCCAGTTGACCATCCATACCAAGATGGAAAGTGTGAAAGGTATTGAGGGCGTGAGCGGCAAGTTGCAACTATGGTTGGTTGAGGATGGCATCACATCTCTTCAGGTGATGCCAGACAACTCCTACAATATGACTTATACCCACAATCATGTGTTCCGTGATGCGGTGAATGGCACTTGGGGTGAGGATGTGAGCATGGTGGAAGGTACACCTACCGAGACTACCCACACTTATACGATTCCTGCAGATTGGAAGGCTGGCAATGTATCAGTGGTAGCCTTTGTCTATGATGATAGTGGCGTATTGCAAGTTGCCAAGAAGGCAATCATCAGTGAGAATACAAACAATTAACAATTTAATATGAAAGGAAAATGAGTATGAAGAAACATTTACTTACATTAGCCTTGGGCTTGTTGATGACAACAGGTGCCTTCGCACAAGTGGAGTTCGTGGATGCAGATAAAAATGTGATTCCTGATGGCTCTACTGTAGTTAGAAATACTGTAGAAAAGCCAGTCCCTGTTTTGGAGATGTACCAAATACTTTCGGGAATCAGCGCAAAGAACACATCTGCTAGCTCTGTTGCAAATGTGAAGATTCAAGTTAATGTAACCGATCTTCCTTTCGGACAGCTCGCTCTCTGTTTCCCAGGTACTTGTTGGGTTAATATTGGTGATTTTACAGGAACTTATCCAACTCATAAGCCTACTCAAGCAAATCTTGCGGCAGAGGGACCTTGGACCTCACCATCATCAACTTCAATGAAGGCTGGTGATGTTGTCGGTCTTCAGACTGAATGGAAATTGAATTCCCTCGGTCAGAGTACATACGATTCCGATAAGGACAAAGGTGGTTTCACCGCCACCTACTCTCTCTTGGTCAACGACCAAAAGGTAAGTACTATCAAGGTATATTATACCACCGATCAAAATGCTTCTGGAATTGCTGGTGTAAAAGCCAATGATAGCAAGAAGACCATCGTGGCTTGTTACAATGCCGCTGGTCAGCAGGTATCGGCTTCTCATAAGGGCTTAACCCTCGTGAAATATGCAGATGGTACTACCAAGAAGGTAGTCGTCAAGTAAGCGGACATCATCAAGTAATATCAACATTATTATAATATCACTTATGAATATCATTAAGAAATCGGTACTCTTCTTGATGGCTTGTGTCGTAAGCGTCTTGGCTTATGCACAAAGTCCTATTCTCAAGAAGTACACCTTCTCCGATCATTCTTACATCAGTAAGATGTCGGACAATGGTAAGTGGGCGGTGACTGCTCCAGCTAATGCGGACATCATCTGTACACCTAAGTTAATTGATCTCACGAGTGGCAAGGACATCAACATTGGTTCTACCACAAATGATGAGGGAACGAGCGATGTGACCGATGATGGTACCATCGTAGTAGGTTCGTGCCAAGGAAAGCCTGCTTATTGGAGCAAGGCTGATGGTCAGTGGCACTTCTTGGAGTTGAAAAGCTCCCAGACCGCTTTCCCTATTGCTGTGAAAGGTGGTGTGGCAATCAGTGTAACTCCTGATGGTAAGTACGCTGTCGGTGAATTGACCACAGAGAATGCTTATATGATTGCACCTGCTCTTTGGGATTTGAAGACAGGCAAGACCATCATCACTCCTAATTTGCCTATCCATGATATGGCACACAAAGACCAGAACCAGATGCGCTTCGATGCCATCTCTGCCGATGGTCGTTATATCTGTGCTACCATGTCTATGTCTTACTTGCCTTCTTCTAGCGAGGGTGATGACGAGGCTGCCTTAGGTGGTTTGTTCAGTTTTGTATATGACATTCCAAGCAAGTCTTACAAGGTCATTGGTTTCACAGAGAGTGAGACTCAGCGTTGGACTCCTGATTATGATGGTTGTTTCGTAGTCGATGGTGCAAATATGAGCAACAATGGTAAGTACGTGGTTGGTGCATGCCGTATTTGGCGTGCTACCGATGAGACTACCGATTACTATATTCCTTATCTTTATGATGTGGAAAACGATAAGTTTACTGCTTACGAGGATGAGTCAACCCGAAGCAATACAGCTTATACAGTTACCAATGACGGTGTGCCATTGATGGCAAGTCCTGAGGGTAGCCCATATCGTAATTGGTTTGTTTATGATGGCAAGAGATTCTGGTATGCTATCGAGGACATCTTGAGCCAGCGTTGGGGATACAACTTGTTGCAGTTGAATAGCTACGACAATACTGGTACACCTGATGCCATTTCTGATAATGGTATGCGTGTATTGGCTACTCCAACTTACTTGGATGGTGACTCATACGTCATCGACTTCTCTGATCCAGTTTCTAGTCTTATCAATGACCAAGTATCTCTCTTGGGTTCATACACCTGTTCACCAGCCGAAGGTTCTGAGGTTTCTGCTTTGGCAAGTATGAATGTTACCTTCACTCAAAATGTGAAGACCATTGTGACAGGTAATGTCGTAACATTGGAAGACGAGGATGATAATGTCATCGCTACTGCTACAAGAAATATGGCAGATGGCGGCAAAACGCTCAGTATCGCTTTCCGTCGTACAAAAGCCAAGTTGGAAGAAGGCAAGACTTGCTATGTACACATTCCTGCCAACACCATAGCCGTAGTAGAGGCTCCTGAAATGACCAATGATGACATCTATATCGAGTTGAAGGGTAGAAAGAATGCACCTGTAACTTGTACAAAGGTGGCTCCTAGTGATGGCACGGGTGTTGCAAAGGTGGATGTGAACACCAACCCTATCACCTTCGATTTCGATACCGATATCACTATCGACCCTAAGGAAACTCGCAAGGCTTACATCTATCGTAACGCTGAGACTGAGCCATACGCAGAGTTGAACTTCTATTATGGCAAGAATCAAGTAGCTTTGGCTCCTTCTACAACAGTCAACCTCTTCAAGGACAACACTTATCGTGTCGTTATTCCGGAAGGTATCATCACTGATGTGGCTGGTAATGGAGCTAATAAGGAAATCTCTGTTACTTATCAGGGTGCTTATGAACGTACCGTATCTTTCGATGACGCTTATCTCTTCAAGAACGATTTCAACAGTATGGACATCACAACTGCCTTCATGCTTTATGATGGCGACCAAAAGCAACCTACTGATGCGATGAAGGCTTGGCGATTCAACTATAGCTTGCCTTGGTACTTCTGTAGAACCGATAATTCTTCTCAGGACTTTGCTGCGGTATCTCACTCTATGTACGTTCCTGCTGGCAAGAGTGATGACTGGATGGTGGTTCCACAACTCTATATTCCAGACAAAGTTTGTGAGTTGACTTTCGACTCTCAGAGTTACAAGTCTAATAAGGATGACCGCTTGAAGGTATATGTTTGGGCTTGCGACAATGTGTATTCTGCGATGAACAAAGAACGCATCGAGCGTATCAAGACTGAGGGTGACTTGGTTTATAACGAGGTGCAAGAGCCTGGTGCTTCCGAGGATAAACTCGAAGGTGACTGGAGAGCTAACTCTGTTTCTCTGGCTAAGTATGCTGGCAAGAATGTCTATATTGCCTTCTGCAATGACAATGAAGATCAAAGTGCTGTGTTTGTTGACAATGTATTCGTTAAGCACAATATGCCTGCACTCATCAGCTTCGACAACGAGGAGTCTGTAGTAGGCAAGGATGCCGTGAACGTAAGTGGTTCTATTGCAGCCAACTTGGAGGACAAACCTGTCAATGACGTGATTTTGACTTTGGTTGACGGCGATGGCAAGACTATCGATACTTGGACCAAGACAGGTCTTGGTATGACCAAGGGTAAATATACCAAGTTTGCTTTCACTAAGCAGCTTCCTTTGAAGAAGGGTGTAGCCAATAGATTCAAGGTGTTGATGAATGTGGATGGTCAAGAGACCGAAGTGGCACAGACCATCAACAACCTCGTTTTCCAGCCAGTGACACGTGTTGTCTTGGAAGAGTTTACGGGTCGTGACTGTTCCAACTGTCCTTTGGGTCTTGTCGCAATCGACAACTTGAAGAAACGTTTCGGCAATCGCTTCTTGCCAATCGGTATCCATGGATATACTGGCGACCCACTTGGCAATGGCTTGAGTGATTACTATAAGTACCTTGGCTTGAGTGCAGCGCCTAGTGCTCGCATCAATCGTAGCGATAGCATCATGTCGCCTATGGTGAAGGACGCAGACAATACCTACTACTTGAGTGCCAAGGCTTTGGAGAGTGCTACTGGTTATACCACAGATGACTTGTGGTCTGATAAGGTCGAGGAGGAAATCTTGAAACCTGCTTTGTCTGAGGTATCTGCTACCATCAACTATGACGAGGCTACTCGCACCATCACGGCTCCTACTGTGGTACGTTATGCTATGAACGCTGAGAATCAAAACATCAGCATCTTCGCTGTCTTGTTGGAGCAGGAGGTAGATAACATCTATCAGCAGAATGGATTCTCTTCTGTTAAGCAAGATATCTTGTTGCCATGGGCTAGTGGTGGTGAGTATGCGCAGCCATACGTTGTCGGCGTACTCTCTGAGGATGTCTGCCGTGGTACTTGGGGCTCTACTTTCTTGGGCAATAGCGGTTTGATTCCTACCAACATCGTGGCTGGTCAGAATTATGAGGTGAATGGCATCGAGTTCCAGCTGCCTGAGGCTGCAAAGATCAATCCGAAGAACTGCCAGGTAGTTGTGATGATGTTTGATGCCAACACAGGCAAGTACATCAATGCCGTACGTACCGACTTATTGAGTGACGCAACTGGCATCAATGCTGTTGTTGACAAGGAAAATGCCAAAAATGTCGATAACGCATGGTACACATTGAGTGGTTTGAAGTTGAACCAGAAGCCAAAGGCTGCCGGTCTCTATATCCACCAAGGTAAGAAGTACGTGATCAAGTAAATATCATTGGGGAAGTTGGGGCATAGTCCCGACTTCCCACGAAATATCAACAGTCCTTTGAAGAAAATGACGCATTCAGAGAAGGATGATTTATAAACCCTTTAAAACTTAAAACGATGAAACATTTCTACGTTTTTATGATGGCTCTTGTAGCGGGCTTGTTTTTGGGCGTAGTTTCAGTCTCTGCTGCTACTGAGGAAGAGGTTGATTACGGAGTAATGGAGTTGAACAAGGAGTATGAGATGACTTCAGGTAATAATTTCTTTGGTACGTTCACTCCAGAGAAAGATGGTTATCTCCAGGTTTATACATCTGGTTCTAGTATATTCCGTCCATTCAAGGAGTGGAAGGGAACTGCCAAGGAAACGATGGCATTGAAAGATAATGAGTATTCTCATACAAAAATAAAGGCTAAGACAGGCTATTCTAATAATGATTATGAAATGCTAGTGAAAGCAGGTACCACATATTATATGTGTGGATCCAACTCATTGGGTAGAACAGTAAATGTTACTTTTAAGATGGAGCCAAAGACGATTGAATATTACGGTTCATCTGTAGAAGAAAATGGCATCGTGGTTTCCCCAACTTCTAATAATACAGTAAGCTTTAAGTTTAATCGTGCTGTAACAGCTTCTGCTTTTATCGCCTATGGTGATAATAAAGAGGAGAGTGTAACTGCCAACTTCTCGTCTTGGTCTTGTACTGCAACTGCTAACTTGAAGGAAGGCTTGCTTAAGTTGGTCACTGCAGGAAGTATTAAGGAAGGTGATGATCTTACCATTATCTTGAGAAATATCAAGGAAAGTGCCGGCGATGCAGACCCTCTTGTTTATGATGGTGAAATCAAGGTGAAGGTGAAGATGGGTAAGGCTCCTGCTATGCTCCAAGGTGCTACTTTGGATGGTGTGCCAGTGACAGCTGATACCAAGTTCTTGACCTATTATGCTCCTGGTACAGGTAAGTTGGTTCTTACTTTTAGTAAAGCTTTGGATCCTACTTCGGGACATGCTTCTCTGATTTTTGGCTCGTTCGATGATAAGGACAATGGTGGCTATTATCGTGAGGACAATGATGATGCTAGCGATGCCAATGCTTTCAATATGAAGGTAGTAGGCAACCAAGTAATCTTGGACTTCTCTGGCAAGCGTCGTGCAGTCAATGACATGGTTTCTAGTACAGAGAGTATCCGTGGCGCTGACTTCACCAAAATCAATCTCCAAATTTCTAATATCGAAGATACTGATGGCATTCGTGCTTTTACTACATCTAGTACAACCCAGGGTCGATTCAACTATAGCCTCGCTTTGGATGTGCCTGAGACCAATGTATCTTGTGAGTTTACTCCTGGCAATGGTGCAAGCATCAAGGATCAGGATGAGGTGGAAATCTGGATTACCGATTATGAAACATTGACATTCCAAGGTGTATCTTTCTCTTACGACCAAGAGGAGAACGGTATCGAGCCTGAGGACAATATTGATATCATCAAGGATGTAGTGGTTGATATGAAGGACATCAAGGTGGAGCAGGATAAGGACGCTATCGAGGATAATGCTTACATTTTGACAGTTCCAATCCCAGCAGAGGTGAAGAATATGAAGAACGTCACCGTATCTCTCTACAAGGTAACTTGTGCAGATGGTAAGGACTATACTGATGCTATCGCTGCTAAGTACAATGTCGTAACTGATGGCATCGAGAACATCTCTTGGAATGGCAACAAGGCTGCTAAGGTATATAACCTCAATGGTCAGCAGGTAAGCAAGGATGCCAAGAACTTGCGTGGCATCTATGTTGTCGATGGCAAGAAGGTCGTTCTGAAATAACCAAGTCTCTTAAATCACAACATTATATATAAGAGAGTAAACAACAATATTAATTAAAACCTTTAAAAGTATGAAGAAATTTTATTTCTTAACATTGTTCGCAATGTTGTTCTGCTGTTTGGGTATCAACGCTGCCGCAGAATTGACATTCAGTAATGTGTCGTTGGCTCCAGGAAGTCAGGTGGCAACCTTGGCTCAGGACCAGCAAATCACATTCAACACCAACATGGACTCAGAGATTGGTTATATGTTGGGTGAAATCAAGGATGAGACTAAGGGAGAGATTGTCTTGTCAAGTACCACAGTGTATGATCCAAACTTCAACAACAATGGTGATGGTACAGTGACAACAACTGCTCCTCAGACCAAGAAGGAGCCACACTTCACTTTCGTATGCCATTCTGCCACCAAGATGATTGAGGGACATACCTACAGCTTGAACCTCTATGCTTATGCAGACAAGTCTTCTGCTGCTGGCAAGAGAGAGCCTTTGGCTACTGGTTCCATCAAGTATGTGGGTGCAACTCCTGCTTACATCGGTAGCCGTTTCAAGTTGTTGAACATCACTCCAGACTTGAGCTCTTACATCATCAAGGGTACTGCTGAGGAGTTGCAGAAAGATGCTTCTAAGCGTTCTGTCACATTGAACTTCAGTGGCATGGTTACTTTGGATGAGGCTACTACTTTCGTCAATACTGGCTCTGGTACTTCTGAGGAGTTGGAGGCCATCACTCCAGGTGCTGACAAGCAGATTGTGACAACGGAGTATCCTAGTGGTGAAAAGGACGTGAAGACTTACAGTACTTCTTGGACTTTGACTGTTAAGTTCTCTACCATGAGTGATGGTACTGACGTTCTTTTGTCAGCCAATGCATACGACAAGGCTGGTCTTCACGTAAGTGAGGGTACAGAATATTCTACTGGTGCAGATGAGTTTAGCTATTATACATTTACCGTTTCTAATGATTATGGTAAGAAGGACTTCTCCTTGACTCCTACAAAGGACAATGAGTATTTGAATTCTCTCTACTCATTCGTAGTTGAGGGTGGCGACCGTGGTATTTCTGTAGCTGGTATTCCAGAGCAAGCTGTTGTTTATCAGGTAGCAGATAATGGTGAGAAGACAGAGGTAGCTACAGTTAGCAATACAAATGTGGAGATTGGTACATTGAAGGATCCAGAGTCTGGTGAAGAGGTTCCTAAGCAGGTACGTATCTTCCTCAGCCAACCAATTAACAAGGCAGGTAACTATGTAGTTAGTTTCCCAAGAAACTACTTCATATATGGTTCTAACATGTTTGCTGAGGGTAGCCCAGCTATGGATTTCGAATATACAATCAAGGAAGACTTGCCTGAATATACAGTAAATGTATTGACTCCTACAGGCAAGATTTCTAAGTTGAAGACGATTGAGTTACAGGTTGAGGAAGCCGCACTTCTTGATGCACCAACAGGTACACCAGCATATCTCTTTGATGAGAAAAATCAGTTGGTAACTAATGGTACTATTGAGTTTGGTTCATTGTATAACTCTATGTATGTTCAATTGAAGCAAGAGGTCACAAAACCAGGTAAATATACTTTGGTTCTACCTCAGGATGCTTTGGTTATTTCAAATGAGAATGCTTATGCTAAGGCTTTGACTGCTAAGAAGGCAAGAGCAGCTAAGGGGGGTGCTGATCTTAGTGGTGGCGATGGTGACTCAGAACTCGACTACACTTGGGTAGGTGCTATCATCAAGGAGTTTACCGTTGAGGCTGGTTCTATCGATGCTGTTACAGCTAAGTTGAGCATTGAGGATAATGCTACAGTTGATAAGGTTGAGAGTTTGCAAGTTACCTTCGAGGGTGCAGAGTCTGTTTCTTGTTCAAGTGTCACACCATTCTGGATGGCAACTAATAATAAGAAGAATAATAGAGGCTCTGTAACGGAAACAAAGGGTAATGTCGCTACTGTTTATCCATCAGCAGATATGTGGGATCCTTCAACTATTACAGCAGCAGATACTTATACTTTGACTTTGCCTGCTGGTTACTTCATTGTAAATGGTGCAGCTTGGCCAGAGATTGTTCTTCACATTACAGTTGACCCTGATGCAACTGGTATTAACAGCATTGAAGGTGCTGCTGCCAAGGCACAGAACATCTACACATTGGATGGTGTCAAGGTGAATGGCTCTACAGACAATCTCAAAGGCACTTTCATCGTTGACGGCAAGAAGGTGAACTTGAAGTAATCTTCGACCAACATACCGAATCTTTTTCGGAAGATTCATTTTACAGTTTGTCTTCGAGTGGGAAGATTAAACTTAAAAATCAATTAGAATATTAACGGCTTCTCTTATTTGATGATAAGGGGAGCCGTTTGCGCTTTTTTCAACTAAAATGATCTCAGCCACGAACGCTATTTTTGGGTGTTTCGTGGCTGAGTTTTCTTTGTATATATATAAGTTGTTGAAAATCATATTATTATATGGTGTTTAAGCCTTTAAATTTAGGAATAATCAGCCACGAACGCACAAAAAGTCGTTTCGTGGCTGATTATTCTTTGCTTTTTTCTTGCTTTTTTTCAATAAAAAAGCTTAAATTTGCACGCAAAACATAAAAGATGTGCATTATGGCAAAAATAGTAGGAAGAAAGAACAAAAGCAGTTGGAACATCTCCTAGATTCAAAGGAGGGTGAGTTGCTTCAAGCTCAATTACAGAATTTCACTTCATCATTACGACGGAGTGGAATGGAAATTGATGCTGCACCCCAAAGTTGGTTTGAGGCATTTGATTTACTGATTGACTTTTTGAGTGGTAAGCCCAAGACGGAGAAAATTATCGTTTTCATTGATGAAATGCCATGGTTGGATACGCCGAAATCTGGATTTGTAACAGCTTTTGAGCATTTTTGGAATGGCTGGGCTGTAGGACAAGACAATTTGCTCTTAGTGGCATGTGGATCTGCGACTACCTGGATAGTAGATAGACTGTTGTCTAACAAAGGAGGATTGTACAATCGAGTGACTCAAGAAATGCATTTAACGCCATTTACCTTGAAGGAGTGTGAGGAATATTATCGAGAGCATGGAGTGGTGATGGATCGTTACGACCAAGTGCAATGTTATGAAGATGTTTGTATGGTGCATGTTCAACAAATTCGACAGGCGTTGGGTATATTGGGCGTTCAGTCTGAAGCTTCTCCTTGGCATTATGTATCCGTCGACAAGAAAATGGGAGCACAAATTGATTTGCTAATCAATCGTTCCGATCGTATTGTCGATATTTGTGAAATGAAGTTTTGCGTGAATACTTATCGGATGGATAAGAAGGCAGATGAAAGCATCCGTAATAAGATACAAGTGGTAATGGATACCGTTCGTGGAAGAAAGGCGATTCATCCCGTGATAGTCACAACTTATGGACTGGCAAAAAATGAATATAGTTCTAGAATCCAAAGAGTCATAACGATGGATGACTTATTTTGTTGATATCGATATCTTGTCAGCTTGCTATTACTCTATTATCAAAAAGTGGTAAAATTGCCACTTTTTGATAATACGTACTGCTATGAAGATAAATAGAAAACAGTAGTTGGAGGTGTTGAGAAGCTAAGGTGACAACTATTAGAATAAAAGAAGGTAGGAGAGCGCCTACCTTCTTTTTATTCTTCCTCCACCTTCCAGTCGGTGATGGTATGCTTCTCCATGTCGAAGTTTACACCCACCTTTACGACAGGCAAGCCGCAGAGGGCGAAGCGCTTCGGATATTCCTTTAGGTTGATTTGCTTCATCGCCACATTAGCACTCTTGTTTAGCTTCAGCTCAAAGAGGTAGAGATGAGTTTTGGAGCGGAGCACCATATCCACACGACCCTTTGGAGTGCGAACCTCGACATCCGCCATGTAGGCTGAGAGCAGGGAGAAGATGACAAACAGCATCTGCTGGTAATGCCCCTCGTAATCTGTGTTGTCGCAATAAGGTACAGTACCAAGGAATGTTTGGAGATGCTGCAAAGCCAAATCCAAGTCCTCCTTGTTCAAGGCACGAGCCATGTTGCGAATGGTGTTATTGGTGGCAACGGTGTTGGAAGTCACATAATAAGGTATGAGGGCCTTGGTCAGCCCGAGGCGCACTTCCTTGTTGGGTATTCCCAAAAAATAGGAGTCGTATTCCTTGTCATACCCCTTGATGGTGATGTATCCGCTCTGATAGAGAAGTGGAGTGAGGGTAGTCATCAAATCGGCATCCGTTGGCGCATCAAAGTCGGAAGCGTCAGCCTCCATACCTTCAGCAAAGTCGGTATATGCCGTATCAAACTTCTTCATCATGTTGATGAGGTAAGTTGGTGTGCCAGAGGTAAAACAATAGTAGTCCAACTTCCCTTTTGACATGGCATTGAGAAGACTGAATGGGTTGAAAATGTCAGGAGATTCTCCTGAAAAATGGTAGCCTTCATAATAATCTTTCAAGGCAGTAATGGTCTCCTCCCTTGTTTTGCCTATTTTCTCGCCAAGAGCATCAATGTCTTCAGACATCTGTGTCAACAGTTCTTCCTTGGTGATACCACAAATACCAGCATATTCATCATCCATGCTAATATTTGTGATGTTGTTCAACTCGCTGAAGATGCTCAGTTGTGAGAACTTGGTGATACCGGTCAAGAAGACGAAACGGAGGTATGGCTCGTAATCTTTAAGTGGGCTATAGAAATTGCGCATGACATTGCGAAGTGCTTCTAGCGAACTATTCTCGTGAACGACATCCAGTAAAGGTGCGTCATATTCGTCTATGAGCACGACAACTTGTTTGCCAGTTTTCTGATAAACAGTCGCAATCAGATTCGCCAAGCGGAGGTTGGGAGCTTGAAGGTCACTTTGGATGCCAAAGACACGCTCGTTCTTCTCCAAAATGAAAAGGAGATATTTTTGCAGCTCATCCTTCTCTAGGTGTTTTCCACTTGCCATACTGAAGTGTAGCACTGGATACTCCGTCCATTCTTTCTCCAATTTCTCAATGGCAAGTCCCTTGAAGAGTTCCTTCTTTCCCTCGAAATAACTTTGGAAGGTGGAAGCTAGGAGTGACTTGCCGAAACGGCGAGGTCGGCTCAAGAAGAAATGCTTTCCACCGCTATGAGTCATGCGATAGATGTATTCCGTCTTGTCAACATACAGAAGATTATGAATGATAATCTCCGAGAATGTTTGGATTCCCACTGGGTATAGTTTCAATGCTGCCATCTTACAATTTGCTTGAATTTAATACTTTGGCACAAAAGTAATACAATTTTCTGATATTCCAAAAGATTTGGTTACTTTTTCTCATTTTGTACTAGAAAGCAGATGTAAATGGAAAAGTTGCTGCGCCGTTTTTGCCTTCACCTAGTTTTCTCCCAATTCCTATTTCTGCTTTATATTCGTCCTAGTGACAAAAAGTGGTAATTTTACCACTTTTTGATAATAGGGTATGAGCTGATTTCGGTAGCGTCACAGTTCTTTCGTCATAAAATCATAGATGCTCATGAAGAGGATGCCATTGTCATCGTGGTTGCAACTCATGTGGTCACCTACGATGACGATTCTCTCGAAACCATCGTCCAGGCGACGGAGAGAGTTGGTCTCTTGGTCTATCTTTTCCTGTGAAGGCAAACTGAGGGCGGATTGGATGTAGCAACGGCGACTGCCTTTGTTGCATACGAAATCCACTTCTAGTTGCTTGCGATAGCTGGAGCCATTTTCATCTTTTCCATTTACGGTGACAACGCCAACATCCACGTTGAATCCTTGTCTTCTCAGCTCGCTATATATGGCGTTTTCCATGAGGTGAGTTTTCTCTACCTGGCGGAAATTGAGCAAGGCATTGCGCAATCCCAAGTCGGCGAAGTAATACTTCATAGGGGTTCCGATGTATTTTCGTCCTTTGACATCATATCTGTTCGCTTCCTCTATCAGAAATGCGTCCGAGCAATAGCTGATGTATGATTTCAGGGTCGCAGGACTAATGGACACATTCTTGTTGGTCTTGAAGGTGTTGGATAGCTTTTGGGGATTGATGAGTCCGCCAATGCCTGAGGCCAACATACAGAGAAGTTCTTCTAGCTCAGCGTTGTTCTTGATGTGATTTCTGTTGAGTATGTCGATGAGGTAAGTTTCTTGCCAGAGATCTTTCAGAAACTTAATCTTTTCTTCATCGTTCGGTTGGAGAACGACAGGTGGAAGGCCGCCGTATTGGAGATATTCGATCCATCCGTCTTCTTTGCTGCCATTGTAGGTCGTCATGAACTCAGAGAAACTGAGGGGTGAAACGTGTATTTGGTAACCACGCCCTCTGAATTCTGTGATGATGTCCTTGGATAGGAACTTGGCGTTGCTGCCGGTGACATATTTTTGCGTAAATACGCATTTTTCTTCTGCAAAGATACGTAAAATAGTTGATTCTGCTGGATAAAATGATAATGGTTATGTATGGTAAATGGAGGAGATTTTTACTCTGTCCCCTCTTTCAGAAGCCAGTCTATGGCAGAGTAAATGTGGATGCACTTGCCGCCTATCTCGATGTCCCTTGTCGGTGAGAAGGCTATCAGGGATAGATGGTCGCATTTGAGGGCGGCGGATGCTTTCAGCAAGGCATTTACCTCCCTGTCGAACGTCTTCTTGTTGTCGATGTCGTATGACACTTGGATCAACTCCACCGCCTTGTTTTGGTTGCAAATGACGAAATCCACTTCCTTGGAACGGGGCGTGTCCTTATAATAATAGATGTCTAAGTACTCATTGGCACATCTTCGAAGCAGTTCGATATACACCACGTTCTCTAGTCGCCAACCGATGTTCTCGCCTGCAAAGGAGTTGTCCCTGTTGTTTTGAAGACCTGGGTCGATGATGTACGCTTTGGCATTGCTTTTTCGTCCTTGATTCTGTTTGATGGTGCAAATATATGAAAAATACTTGATATATAACGTGTTAGAATAGCTAAAATTCGCTAAAATGCAGATTTTCATCTTTCTTAGAAACGCAAGCCTATATAAGGAGTTCTTTCTCGCACACGTAAATGTTTTCTTCAAAAAAGTATCATTGTATCATTATTCAGCATTGCTTTCCTTGCTATGCTCTGATAATCAACACGTTTGCTGTAGTGATACATTGCCATATACCCCTTGTAATGTATCATCAATGTATCACGATTTTGAAGTAAAGTATCACGATTTCGGTCTTCCTATCGTAAAAAGTATGCTTTTCTTCTCTAACGTTCGTACCTTTGCAAATCGGTTTGCATCCTAGCATTCGAATGGAGTCCACTGGATGGGCAACCGATGCCCATAGCCTGGGCACTCATTGCCCATAGTCTGGGCATCCATTGCCCATAGGTCGGGCACTCGGATAAACTCCCCAATGACGACAGTCACGCTTGGAGAGAATATTCTCACGCTAAGAGTTGCAAGCGCTACGCTCGAAGATACAGTTAGAAGAAAAAATAGGCGGAAATGCAAATCCGATTGCGAATAAAAATGGGTGGAAAATTTGCCTCATATGCCAAAATGATGATACTTTAGTCCGAAATCGTGATACATTGATGATACTTTTTGAGAGGTATCTGACAATGTATCACTATGGCGAATGCTCTGATTATCAGAATGTAGTAAGGAAAGTGAGGTGGAATAATGATACAATGATACTTTTCTCGAAGAAAAAACTTTTCGTGCGTAAATTCGAGAAGGCTCTTTGCGGAGCCTTCTCGAATAAAACTTGTCATATTTTTATTGCTTCGACAGCCAGTCCTTGTCCTTCTCGTCATCCTTGAAGTCATCATCCGTAAAGAGGTTGGTCTGACCGGTCAACTCGTCGATGACCTGCTGCTCGCTCTTGCCTGCATCTGGGTCGAGATTCTCCTCTGGCTCGTTTGTATTCTGCGAAGAGGTATTCTGCGAAGAGAGCTTTTGTGAAGAGGTGCTCTGTGAAGAGGTATTCTCTGAAGCGGTGTCTTTCGAAGCGGATGAAGCATCGCCATCGGCTTGCAGCTCAGCATCCTCGTCACCTTCTCCTTCGGCAGGTTCCGGCTCAAGGAAGCGGGTAGGCTCCAACTCCTCGATGGTGTCTATCTTCCAAGTAGTCAATCGCTTGCCCTTTGCCTTGAAACTCTTCTGACCGATAAACTGCTCGGCATCAATCTCCTCAGCAGGACGGACGGCATCCACACCACCGTAGGTTACCTTGATGCGAGGATATACCGTGTCGGTGAGCATGACCAACTTGCTGTTTGGATTCTCGCCCAAGAAGTTCTGGTGACGCTTCGTGGCATCCATCGTAAATCGCTTGATGTATGGATAACCATCGTTGTCTGCATCGTAGAGGATGGCGGTCCAAATCTTGTGCTCATCCCACTTCTCCAAACGAAGGATGTTGTCCTCATAATGGTTGTTCACGTCGAAGTTGGTGATGTAGAACTCGCCGTTGTCGAGTACCACCAAGATGCTATCGTCATCGAAGAACTCGCCGAGCAAGCGACCGTTCTCATCATAATTGATACGGTTGACATCTGGGTCGAACCAAACCTTTCTGCCACCCAAGGTGCTGTGTCCGTGGCTCTTCAAACCGATGCGGCGGATGGTGCGCTTGGTGAGGAGGTTGCCCTTGGCGGCACGTCCCTTGATGAGGATGTCGGAGAAGTCCTTCTCTAGGAAGATGCTCTGACGCTTCTTCGTCAAGTCTGGCTCCATTGTCACCTTGATGACCTCAGCCTCGCCGTTTGGATTGGCGGTGAAGTAGATGATGCGACTGCCCGGTGTGCCCTGGGTGATGTCGTACATTTTGTCACGGGTCATGGCGGTCACGTTGAAACGCTTGATGAAATACTCACCTTGCTTGCCGTTACGATAAACACAGTTGTAGATGGTGCGCTTGTCGTTCTTCTTGAATACCTGGACATGAAGGATGTTCTTGCCCACGAATATCTTGTCTGCCACCTTGGTGACCTTGAACTTTCCATCCTTATAGAAGATGATGATGTCGTCGAGGTCGGAGCAGTTGCATACGAACTCGTCCTTCTTCAAGCCTGTTCCCACGAAACCTTCCTGTCGGTTGATGTAGAGCTTTTGGTTGGCTTCCACCACCTTGGTTACCTCGATGGTGTCGAAGTTGCGAATCTCGGTCTTGCGAGGATGCAACTTGCCATATTTGCCCTTGAGATACTCAAACCAGTTGATGGTGACATCGGTCATGTGGGCGAGGTCGTTCTCTATCTCGGCAAGCTCTGCCTTGATCTTCATCAGCAGCTCGTCTGCCTTATCCTTATTATATTTAAGGATGCGCTGCATCTTGATTTCGAGCAACTTGAGGATGTCTTCACGGGTGATCTCACGATGGAAGGCATATTCCACCATGCCCTTGCCATCCACCTCGGCGGTGAAGAGCTTGTCCTTGAATGGCTCCAACTTGGAGTCGATGAAGGCTACCACCTCGTCTTGGGTCTTGCTCTGCTCAAACTTGCGCTCCTTGTAGATGCGTTCCTCGATGAAGATGCGCTCCAAGGAGGAGAAGAAGAGTTGTTCCTCCAGTTCGCCCTTGCGAATCATCAACTCTTTGCGGAGCAGTCCCATGGTACGATCTACACTGTGGCGGAGCACATCGCTGATGGTGAGGAACTTAGGCTTGTTGTCCTCGATGACGCAGCAGTTGGGCGAGATGTTGATTTCGCAATCACTGAAGGCATAGAGGGCATCCATCGTCTTGTCGGAGGAAGTGCCTGGAGTGAGGTGTACGAGAATCTCCACGTTGGCGGAGGTGACATCCTCTATCTTGCGAGCCTTGATCTTGCCTTTCTCCACCGCCTTGGTGATGCTCTCGATGAGGCTTCCCGTGGTCTTGCTATATGGTATCTCGGTGATGATGAGCGTCTTGTTGTCGAGCTTGTCTATCTTGGCACGAACCTTCAATACACCGCCACGCTGACCATCGTTGTACTTGCTCACATCGATGGCACCGCCGGTAGGAAAGTCGGGATAGATGGCGAACGGCTCTCCTTTTAAATAATGTATAGCGGCATCGCAAAGGTCGTTGAAGTTGTGCGGCAATACCTTGCTGCTCAGTCCCACGGCGATACCCTCAGCACCTTGGGCGAGGAGCAACGGGAACTTGGCAGGGAGCGTGATAGGCTCCTTGTTACGGCCATCGTAAGAGAGTTGCCAGTCGGTGGTCTTCGGGTTGAAGACCACGTCGAGTGCGAATTTGGAAAGACGAGCCTCGATATAACGAGGGGCAGCGGCACGGTCGCCGGTGAGGATGTTTCCCCAGTTGCCCTGTGTGTCGATGAGGAGGTCTTTCTGTCCCATCTGCACCAAGGCGTCACCGATGGAAGCATCACCGTGAGGGTGAAACTGCATGGTGTGTCCCACGATGTTCGCCACCTTGTTGTATCTTCCATCGTCCATTCGTTTCATGGAGTGGAGGATACGTCGTTGCACAGGTTTGAGACCATCCTCGATGTGAGGAACGGCACGCTCCAGGATGACATACGAAGCATAGTCGAGGAACCAGTTTTGGTACATGCCGCTGAGATGGTGTACAGCGGAGGCGTCAAATCGGTTCACCGGCTTGTAGTCTGAATGTTGAGTGGATGTGTCGTCGTTCTGCTCGTTTTCCATGAAATCAGCAGAAATCTCCTCTTCGAGTCCGTCTTTGTCTTTAATTTCGTCGCTCATAGATAGCTTTTAATACTAATTTTGATAATTTATGGCAAAAATACAAGAAGTATTTGCAACGAGTTGAGAATATGAAAGTTA
>ERZ1023666.113-NODE-113-length-38089-cov-77.208445_pt1 | contig 38089 bp, 37 predicted proteins | sample MGYA00380341_ERZ1023666 | MGnify/ENA primary metagenome ERZ1023666 (study PRJEB33179, sample SAMN07448983) | human gut metagenome | biome: Human-gut; feature: Human associated habitat; material: Faeces | host: Homo sapiens | place: India: Bhopal | collected...
ATGGCATCATCCATCTCGCTGCCGAGAGTCATGTAGATAGAAGTATCAAGGATCCTTTCACTTTCGCTCATACCAACGTGATGGGTACCCTATCTCTGCTCCAGGCGGCAAAGATCTACTGGGAGAGTCTTCCTGAGGGATACGAGGGCAAGCGCTTCTATCACATCTCTACCGATGAGGTGTATGGTGCATTGCAGATGACTCATCCTGAGGGCATTCCTGCTCCTTTCACTACCAAGGCATCCAGCGGTAAGAACCACGAGGCTTACGGCGAGGAGTTCTTCGTAGAGACTACCAAGTACAATCCTCACTCTCCATACTCAGCATCTAAGGCAAGCTCAGACCACTTCGTTCGTGCTTTCCACGATACATACGGTATGCCAACCATCGTGACCAACTGCTCTAACAACTATGGTCCATACCAGTTCCCAGAGAAGTTGATTCCATTATTCATCAACAATATCCGTCATCGCAAGCCATTGCCAGTATATGGTAAGGGTGAGAATGTGCGCGACTGGTTGTATGTAGTAGATCATGCCCGTGCCATCGATATGATTTTCCACAAGGGTAAGATTGCCGAGACTTACAACATCGGCGGTTTCAACGAGTGGAAGAACATCGACATCATCAAGGTGGTTATCAAGACCGTGGATAGATTGCTCGGCAGAAAGGAAGGCGAGGATATGGATCTCATCACTTATGTAACCGACCGAAAGGGTCACGATATGCGTTACGCCATCGACTCTAGAAAGTTGCAGAAGGAATTGGGTTGGGAGCCATCTCTCCAGTTTGAGGAGGGTATCGAGGAAACCGTAAAATGGTATCTCGATAACCAGGAATGGATGGCCAACGTAACCTCTGGTGATTACCAGAAGTACTACGATAACATGTATTCTAACCGATAAAAGTCATTTTTTATAAAAACTGTAAATGATTAGTTTGATATGAAAACAGTTTATGACGCAAAAATACTTGGACTTCCAAAGATAGAAGACCCAAGAGGTAATCTGTCTATCATCGAGCAGATGAAACAGATACCATTTGAGATAAAGCGAACTTATTGGATATATGACGTGCCGGGAGGAAAGGATCGTGGCGGGCATGCCTATAAGGAGAATGAAGAGTTTATTGTGGCTCTGTCTGGTAGTTTTGATGTGGAACTCGATGATGGAAAGAATAAGCAGAAGTTTTCCTTGAATCGTTCCTATCATGGTCTCTATGTCCCAAAAGGCATGTGGAGAACAATGACCAACTTCTCTACTAATTCCTTGGCATTGGTTTTATCTTCTACAGAATATGATGAGAATGACTACATCATGGACTATGAGGAGTTTAAGCGATGGACCAAAGATAATACAATCCAGACGGTATCATCTGATGCCAGAACATCTGTTAAGGTTAATGAGGTTGATAGTCAGGGAATGCTCAAGGAAGGTAAAAGTGTGTTTGATTGCTCTCTTTGTGAATTGAATAAAATGCATGACCCTGAGGGTAATCTTACATATATGTATGAGAATGTACACGTACCATTCCCAATAAATCGTGTATTCTATAGCTATGATATTCCTGGTGGTGAAGACCGTGGTGCTCATGCACATAAGGAATGTCATCAGTTTATCATAGCAGCTTCTGGTGCTTTCGAGGTGGTTTTGGATGATGGTATCAATAAGCGTACAGTCCAATTGAACAGACCTTTCTGGGGACTTCATGTACCGCCAGGAATCTGGGCTTCTGAGCAAGGTTTCTCGTCTGGTAGCATCTGTTTGGTTTTGGCATCACATGGATATTCCGAGGATGACTATATTAGGAACTATGATGATTTCTTGAAATATGTAAACGAAAAGAAAAGCAAATAATGAATGTTTTTTCTAGAGGAATTATCTTGGCAGGAGATTCCGGTAACAAGTTAGAGCCTCTAACTCTGGGAATTCCTAAGCAATTACTGCCTCTCTACGATAAACCGATGATTTATTATCCGATAGAATTATTGGTTGGTGTAGGTGTTAAGGATATTCTCATAATTACAAGCCAAGAATATGCTTCTACTTTTAATAAGGCTTTAGGAGATGGTTCTGCTTTTGGAGCAAGGTTTGAGTATGCAATACAACCTAGGCCGGAAGGTGCTGCACAAGCTTTTACTATAGGAGAAGAGTTTGTTGGGGACGAGCCTGTTTGTTTGATTACTGGTGATTGTATCCTTTTGGGCAAGGATAGGAATGTCAAATTACAAAAGGCTATGAGGGCAGCTCTGAATAGTGGACAGGCATCTATCTTTGTTTGTCGCGATTGGGATCCTAATCAATATGGAGTAGTTACATTAGACTCAGATGGAAAATGTATAACTATTGAAGGTAAGACAACTAATCCCTTGTATTATTCCATCACTGGACTCTATGTGTTCCCTAAAGGTGTTGCTGATTATGCAAAGCATGTCGGGAAATCTGAACGTGGACGTTTAGAGGTAACGTCATTGAATAAGGCTTATTTTGAAAAGAATAAGTTGCAAGTTCAGGTTTTAGGTAGTGATTTTAAGTGGTTTGATACAAATTCCTTTGATTCGCTACTAGCTATTAATAATTATATAAAGAATAATAGATTTAAATAAAATAAATATGGTAAAACTTTTAGATTTACAGGCTATTACCATGCAGCATGGTGATGAGTATAAGGCTGCAGCCAATCGTGTTATTGAAAGTGGCTGGTTCTTGCAGGGTAATGAAAACAAGCAGTTTGAGAAAGACTATGCTCAATATATTGGTACTGATGAGTGTGTAGCAGTTGCTAATGGTTTGGATGCTCTGCGTTTGATTATCCGTGGATATAAGGAGTTGGGTATTTTCCAGGAAGGTGATGAAATTATTGTTCCTGCTAATACTTATATTGCAACCATTCTTGCTATTACAGAGAATAATTTGACTCCAATCTTGGTTGAGCCAACATTTGAGCATCTTGAAATTGATATTGACAAGATTGAGGCTGCAATCACTCCTAAGACAAAAGGTGTGATGATAGTACATCTTTATGGTCGTGTAGCTTATAATGACAAGTTGGGTGAGATTTGCAAGAAGCATAATTTGAAGTTGATGGAAGATTGTGCTCAGAGTCAAGGTTGTGCTTGGAAGGGTGTAAAGACAGGTGCCTTGGGTGATGCTGGTGCACATAGTTTCTATCCTGGCAAGAATCTTGGTGCCTTTGGTGATGCTGGTGCGGTGACTACTAGTGACAAGGAACTTGCTTCAGTGATTCGTGCTTTGGCTAATTATGGTAGTCAGAAGAAGTATGTGTTCAAATATACAGGTATTAATAGCCGTATGAGTGAGTTGGATGCTGCTGTACTTGATGTCAAGTTGAAGTATTTGGATGAGGACAATGCTCAGCGTCAGAAATTGGCAGCTTATTATTATGAGCATATCAACAATTCGTTGATAACATTGCCAGCAAAGATTGATGATGAGAACAATGTATATCACCAGTTCCCTATCTTCTGCGAGCGCCGTGATGAATTGCAGGAGTACTTGAAGGAACAGGGTGTGCAGACTTTGATTCATTATCCAATACCACCACATCATCAGGAGTGTTATGAAAAGGAGCCATGGAATGTTCCTCAGCTCTCGTTGCCAATTTCTGAGAAAATTCACAATCAGGAGTTGTCTATTCCTATGAATCAGGTGATTTCTATGGAAGAGGCCAAGATTGTAGTTGATGCCATTAATAGTTTTAAGTAATGTTACTAGATCAAGCATTATTAGATAAAGTTTCTGCGGAGGCAAAGGAATCACCTCGCCTTCGCATGAACTTCAATTTGCATGAATCCTTGGATTCCAAGGTTCAGCGACTGTTCAATGCGATGGAGCCCGGAACTATTGTTCCTATCCAGAGACATCAAAATACAGCCGAAACCATGTTGTTGGTAAGAGGAAAGATGAATGTTTATTTTCACAATCAAGTGGGCGACATTACAGAAACATTTGTTTTGTCACCGAAAGATGGTGTATATGGCGTTCATATTCCTAAAGGACAGTGGCATTCTGTTGAAGTATTAGAGAGTGGAACAGTTATGTTTGAGGTAAAGGAGGGACCTTACGCCCCTCTGAGTAATGAAGATATAATAGAACGATAAGTATGAAAATATTATTGTTTGGAGAATATAGTGGATTCTTTAATTGCCTGAAAGATGGATTGGTTGCATTGGGACATGATGTTTTTTTGGCAAGTGATGGAGATGCGCATAAAGATTATCCCTCAGATTTCAGATGGGATGGGCATCATCATTGGGGTAAGTTTCAACGACCTTTTGAAATAGTTAATATCCTTGCTCATAAGAATATGATATCAGGTTATGATGTTGTACTTGTCATTGCCCCTTCAATGTTTTCTAGAAAGGTATGGCCTAATAAGGTTATTTATGATTATCTTATTGAAAATAACAAACTTGTTTATTTAATAAGTACTGGTTTGTATAGAATTGGTTTTGACTATTGGATAAACAAACCTGAAACAAAGTATTATGGTTATACCTCTGCATATGTTAATTCGGATGTGAGATATAGAGAGTCTTATTGGAATAAAGACATTATTGAGTGGGAGCGTGATTTCATGAAAAAGATTACAGGAATTATTCCTATATGGTATGAATATGCAGAGCCATACCGCAATTTCCCTAATCTTAAAAAGGCCATTCGTACACCAATTAACATAAATATGTTTGATTATAAACCGAATGTAATTAAAAATGGAAAAATTGTATTTTTTCATGGCTTGTCACGTCCCTGCAAGGGTGGAAAATATATCCTTGCTGCATTTGATAGATTACGTGAGAAGCATAAAGATGATGCTGAATTCATTGCAGCAGGAGGTCTTCCTTTTGATGAGTATATGAAGCTTATTGATCGAACCAATGTTATAGTGGATGATGCAAATAGTTATTCTTTCTGTATGAATGCTTTGTTTTCTATGCTCAAAGGAAAAATAGTAATGGGAGGAGCAGAACCAGAAGGTAATGAAGAACTTGGCTATAAAGATGTCCCTGTAGTGAATATCTGTGCTGATGTTGATCAGATTTGCGATGCAATAGAAGATATTATAGCTCATAAAACTGAAATAGAAGCATGGGGACTAAAGTCACGTAAGTTTGTTGAAAAGTATCACAATTATATAGATGTAGCAAAACAATATGTTGAACAGTTCGAAGAGGACTTTAAAAACTTAAAAAAATGAAACCAAAAGCAAGAGTTATAGCAATGTATTTGCCTCAGTTTCATCCTATTCCAGAGAATGATGATGTTTGGGGAAAAGGTTTTACCGAGTGGAATAATGTAGCAAAGGCACGTCCGCTATTTCATGGACATCATCAGCCAAATATTCCGGCTGATCTTGGATTTTATGACTTACGCCTGCCTGAGACACGTGAATTACAGGCTAAACTTGCTCGTGAGGCTGGTGTTGAAGGATTTATGTATTGGCATTATTGGTTTGGTAACGGCAAGCGACTTTTAGAACGCCCTTTTGATGAGGTTCTTGAGAGTGGTAAACCTGATTTCCCTTTTTGTCTAGGTTGGGCAAATCATAGTTGGAAAACTTCTACTTGGACCACGATGGGTAATTTTCAAGCAAATCATATGATTTGTGAACAACAATATCTTGGAGATGAGGATTATATTATGCACTTTAATTATTGTTTAAAAGCATTTAAGGATCCACGTTACATCAAGGTAGATGGAAAACCTTTTTTCCTTCTCTACAATGCATTAGATTTACCTGATTGTCATCATTTCTTTGATTTGTGGAATAAACTCGCAAAAGAGAATGGTTTCCCTGGTATTCACTTCGTAGGTTTGGCCAGTGGATGGGACTCTGAAATTGATAAACAATTCAGTTTGGGCTATGATGCTGTTATGCATGGAAATCTTTGGGCTGCAGAGTCTCATGTCAAAGGTAAGTATGTGAAGATTATTGAAAAAAAAATACGTGATAGATTTGATGGAATTATGCTTGATAAATATAGATATTCTGATATTATTAAGTATCTTGTAAATGATCTTGATAAGAAAGAAAATATCTATCCTTGCATATTACCAGGGTGGGATAGAAGTCCTCGTTCTGGTCGTAAAGCGACTATTTATTATGGTTCTACACCAGAACTTTGGAAGAAGCATATACAGGATGCTATTAACGCCGTTCAGCACAAGGAAGATGAGCATAAGATAATTATGCTACGTTCATGGAATGAGTGGGGAGAAGGAAACTACGTTGAACCAGATGAGCGCTGGGGTAATGCTTATCTGGAAGCTCTTAAGGATGTACTTTATTAAAAATGCTTATTATGAAAAAGTTAAATATTAATGAAGTGCATACACGTCTCTTGGAAGTAGCTGATGCAGTAGATAAAATTTGTTCTAATCATGACATACCCTTGTTTATGGTAGCTGGAACAATGTTGGGTGCTATCAGACATCGAGGATTTATACCTTGGGATGACGATATGGATTTTGGTGTACCATATGAACATTTTTATGAGTTAATGGGAATCCTTGAAACAGAACTACCATCAAGATTTCACTGTCTTACTTATGAAAATGGTAAAGACAATTTGGCATTTCATATAAAAGTTGAAGATCACGAAACTATAGCTCGTGATATAAGAATAGATAAACCTCTTGAGCTTCAACCGGGAATAACAATAGATATATTTCCAATTGTATGTTGTGATGAAGAGTCTTTTTCGACTTTAATCCCTAAGATTCGCAATGTGTATATGGTTAAGCGAAGAATTTTTATAGGTTCTACAGAAAGACAAAATTACAAAAAGTGGGCTAAAAGAATTTTACGATTTGTTGTACCATTTTCTTCTTTGTCTCTTAATCGCAAAATTAAAAAACTTATGGATCAATTAGAATCAGGTCCTTTTATGAGCATTCCTGTTAGTCCCAACTATTGGAATCGAAAATTTAAAAAGGAATGGTTTTATCCTATTAAAAGGTTTAAATTTGAAGATCGAGAATATGTTGGAATCTGCGATTATGATGCTTATTTGAAGTCTTTGTATAGAAACTATATGAAACTTCCTCCTAAAGAAAAGCAAATTGTACACATGGACGATGTATATTTACGTGAATCATAAAAAAATAGGAAAGAAAGATTATGACAATAGGTTATACAACTGGTGTTTTTGATATGTTTCATATCGGGCATCTAAACATCCTCCGTAGAGCGAAGGAAAAATGTGATTATCTTATCGTTGGTGTGAGTACTGACGAATGTGTTGAATCGTACAAACATAAGACTCCTGTCATTCCTTATGATCAAAGAGCTGCCATAGTTGAAGCTATCAAGTATGTAGATGAAGTTGTACCTCAAAATTCCATGGACAAGTTGGAGTTTTTAAAACAACGTCATTTTGATGTGATGTTTCACGGTGATGAGTGGAAAGGAACGGATCTATATAATAGATATGAGAAGGAGTTTGCTAAGTTTAATGCGAGAATAGAGTATTTAGCTCATACTGATGGGATAAGTAGTACTATTCTTCGTGAAAAAATCCAGAATTAGTTATGGCACATAAATATTCAGTTGAAAAAAATGTTCAGATTCTATTGAGTCTGATGAAGGCACATGGTATAACAAAAGTTATTGCATCACCAGGATCAACCAATGTTTGCCTAGTGCACAGTTTGCAGAATGATAGTGATTTTACTGTCTTTTCAGCAGTAGATGAGCGTTCGGCTGCATACATGGCATGTGGCATGGCGGCAGAAACAGGAGAACCTGTTGCACTCACTTGTACTGAGGCTACGGCATCGCGAAACTATATGCCAGCTTTAACAGAGGCCTTTTACCGCAAGTTACCTATTTTGGCAATTACTGCAACTAATGAGATAACCCTAGTAGGACAGCATCATCCTCAGATGATTGACCGTTCTGTAACTCCAAAGGATTTAGTATTAAAGAATCTTTTCGTACCAATATTGACAAGTCCTATTAAAGAGAAGGGTTATACTAATCTGATTAATGATGCAATGCTTGAACTTAAGCGTAATGGTGGTGGTCCTGTCCATATTGAATATGAAACCCGTTATTGTGGTGATTATACAGTTGAGGAACTTCCAAAAGTTGATGTTACAAAGAGAATTTCTGCTTTTGATAAAATGCCAGAATTAAAACCTGGTAAGATTGCATTGTTTGTTGGTTCGCACCCACGTTGGTCCGATAAACTTACGCATGTCGTAGATGAGTTTTGTAGAAAATATGACGCTATAGTATTGCGTGATCATATAAATAATTATCAAGGTGAGTTTGGAGTTGATTACACAATCCTTTCTTCACAGTTAGGTGTGCAATTTGATTGTGCTTGTTTTGATACAGTTATTTATATGGGCAGCATTTCAAGCGCATACAAGAAAATGTTCCGAATGAATAATATTTGGCGTGTTAGCCCAGACGGTGAACTGCGAAATATGCTGCATCAATATGGAGGAAAACTCCAGTATGTTTTTGAAATGCCAGAAGAAGAGTTTTTTGTTAGATACGCTAATATGAAGGCAGATAGTGGTACTGGTGATTTTATTTCTGAATGGAGAAGCCTTTTGGACACATTACACAACGAAATAGGTGAGCTACCATTCTCAAATCTTTGGGTAGCTCAGCATACTGCTCCTAAGTTGCCAAAAAATAGTCGTCTGTTTTTGGCTATAGAGAATACTCTTAGATCCTGGAATTATTTTGTTACAGACAAAAGTATAGAAGGTTATTGTAATACTGGAGGTTTCGGAATAGATGGTGGTGTGTCGTCTATGGTTGGAGCATCTATCGTAAATCCCGAAAAACTTTTCTTTATGATAACAGGTGACCTAGCTTTCTTCTATGACATGAACTGTCTTGGAAATCGACATATAGGGAAAAATATTCGTTTGTTGGTGATCAACAATGGTGTCGGACAGCAATTCAGAAATCCTGGTTATTATGCTATTCGTTATTTAGGTGAAGCTGTTGATGATTATGTTGCAGCCGCAGGTCACTTTGGTAACAAATCTCCGCAACTTCTCAAACATTATGCAGAAGATCTAGGATTTGAATATTTGTCTGCTTCTACAAAAGAAGATTTTCTCGATAAAGTAGATACTTTTTGTAATCCAGAAATAGGCAATAAATCTATTCTATTTGAAGTCTTTACAGATACACATGATGAATCTGCAGCACTTGAACAGATTACAGGATTACGTGAGTCGATAAAGTCCAAGCTAAAAAACTATGCATTTGAAATATTGGGTGCAGAAGGGTTAAGCTTAGTAAAGAAATTAATTGGGCATAAGCTAAAATGATAAAGCAAGTTCTAAAAAAAATGCTGAAGAAGTTGCGTGCGAAACAACTTGTTCCAATAGTCACGCCAGTTGACAAGGACAAAATGCTAGAAAATAAGGTTGTCCTTATCACTGGCGGTAGTAGTGGTATTGGATTATCAATCGCAGAAGCATGTTTAAAAAGTGGTGCAAAAGTAATCATCGCTGGATCAACTCAAAGTAAGATTGATGATGTTCTCAAAGAAAAAAAGAATCCTAATCTTGCTGGCATTGTAATCAATATAATGGATGTAAGCTCTTTAAATAATAAGGTCTTTGAAGCTGCATCAATCTTTAATGGAAAGATTGATGTGTTGATAAATTCAGCAGGAGCTCATCATACGCATCAGTTTGAGGATATGCCTGAGAATGAATTTGATAAGATAATGAATACTAATGTAAAAGGGACTTTCTTTATGTGTCAAAAAGTTGTGGAACACATGAAAAAAAATGGTATTAAGGGTCATATTCTTAATATTTCCTCTTCTTCAGCTTTGCGTCCTGCATGGGGACCTTATCAGATGTCGAAGTGGGCAATTGCTGGTTTTACAAAAGGCTTGGCTGAAAAATGCCAACCTTATGGGATTGTTGTAAATGCACTTGCACCAGGTCAGACAGCAACTCCTATGTTGGGTATTTCTAATGATGATATTTATAATGGTTATGCTATGGCAGGTCGATACATTATGCCACAAGAAATTGCAAATTTGGCAGTGTTTATGATTAGTGATATGGGAAATATGATAGTTGGAGATACTTTCTACATGACAGGAGGAAGTGGAGTTGTAACATTCAATGGTTAAATTAAATGCGGGAATCTTAGTGCTTAAATTTTATTTGACACTAAGGTTGCCGTCTAAGATTTTTCTTTAATAGTACGATTGTGCCACGTTTTGTAGATTTGATGGTAAGGAAATAATTATGCAATTTTGAACATTATGCCGAAAGAATGTCAGCTTTAGCATTGTAAGTATTCTTTTAGACTTTACTGACTGCTAGGAATTGGTCTTTACAAGAGAAGTTTCTTGCTCTGTAGTTTCCTTTATAACGGTCTACACAAGTTTTAAAATCACGTTCTGGTATAAGTGACATAATCTGAGAAAATATAGTTTTGCTTTTGTTCATCGCACACGTATTTTAAATATGCGTGCAAAGATACAAAATCAAATCGAATACACTATAAAAAGTCCGTAATTTTTTGAGTATTAATACTTTAATTTAATAATCGTCTCATTTTAACGGGACTCTAGTGAAAAAAAATATGCAACGATTATTATCTTTTGATATAGCTAAGGCTATATGTATAATTTTGGTAGTTATAGGTCATTATGTACCAGACTACTCTCCACAGTGGTATGTTGGGGTACATGATGTTATCTATACTTTTCATATGCCTTTGTTTATGTTTGCTAGTGGTTTTATTTATATGGCAACGAAAAAGAATATTCTGTATAAGGATTTCCTTTTGAAAAAAGTAAAAAGGCTGATGGTGCCGTATTTATCGGTATCTGCTATTGTCATTACTATAAAACTGCTTACTGAAGGACATGCCTATGTGGAGAATCCTGTGACGTGGATGTCTTATGTAAAAATGTTATATCTGCCAGAAGCGGGATATTTCCTTTGGTTTATTTGGGCATTGTGGTGGATGTTTGTGATTTCTCCTATGTTTAAGACTAAGCAAATAAGATTGGGATTGTTTGTCTTGGCTATAGTATTGCATTATATACCAAATATCTTACCTGAGATATTCTGTCTAAGTCAGTTTCAAGGTATGTTGGTGTATTTTATGCTTGGTATTGTCTGTTGTGACTGGAAGCAACAAATTTCCTTTATCAGCAAGGTTCCTGCGTGGTGTGTTTGGGGATTTTTCGCTATTGCTGAGGGTATGAATTTGATGAATATGGGGGGGCAAATCTCAATGCTTCTGCCTTATCTTGGAATCGCTGCAATAATGGCTTTTTCTTCTCTCATGGAAAAATGGAATCACAAAAGTAACGAATGGTTGATGGTAGTAGCCTCTTCTAGCTATATCATCTACCTTTTCCATACTACTTTTGAAGGTTTTGCCAAGGCTGTAGTACATAAAATCCCATTCTTTACGGATGGACATGATGTGCTGTTTATCATCAATGCTTTTGTTGTTGTTGGTTGTGGTGTTGTTTGCCCTATAATCTTGCACCGATATGTATTAAACAAAACTCACTTTACTAAAGTGTTGTTTGGGTTGAAATAATTCTGGCATGAATACATCTTAAAATAAACTAGATAAAGATAAAATGAAGTATTTATTTCTTGATACAAACATATTCTTGCATTTTATAAATTTCGAGCAGATACCATGGGGTAATCTAGTTGATGATACTGAATTCAAAATAATAGTATCAGATATTGTTGCGGGAGAAATCGATAAACATAAGGATGGTGCAAGAGGAAAAATCCAAAAGAAAGCTAAGGTAATAAGCAAATTGTTGGGTGATGTATTCTTAGAGGGCAACAAACTCTCCATCTCTTTGGACTATTGTATGAGTTGTCCAGAGAAACTTCCTGATGAAGTAAGAGCTAAGTTTAATCCATCATCTCAAGATGACCAAATATTAATGGGAATCTTGGCTTCTGATTATCCTAAAGAAAATGTTGTTGTCGTAAGTTATGATAATCCGATTTTGATCAAGGCAAAAGCCCATGGGCTACGCTTCCTCAAAATGCTGGATGAGTTTCTCTTAAAAGAGGAACTTAGTGAAGAGGAGAAGGAATTAGAAAAATGCAAAAAAGAGATAGCAGCTTATAAGAACCGAATGTCCAAGCCTGTGTTATTACTCAATAAAGAAAAGGCCTGCTTGAAAATAAAACGTTCTCCTGTGCTTGATGTTGAGAAAGAATTAGCAAAGCACATGCTGATAATTCGTGCTAAACATCCATATAAAGAACTTCCATCAATAACTAAGGATACTACTCCTTTTAGTTCCGTCTTCGAAGGTTGTTCCGTTATAGACACTGATGGTGTTAAAATCTATAATACTTATATGGATTCTTATTACGACAGAGAGGAAAAGTATAATCGTATTCTTTTGAAGAAAAAAATGCTCGATGAACGAATGTTTGGACTTTCGTTTTCTTTGGGTAATGAAGGAACTGATGAAACAGGAAATATAAATATCTTTGTTAAATTTCCAGATGGAATAAAATTGTATACAGATAGGTCCAAGAAAAATGTGGATGTAGATAAGCCTATGGTACCTCCTGCATATTCTCCTTTTTTTGATCCAAGGCTCCAAGAATCTATGCGACTGATGTCTCTATCTCCTTCTGAAGGTAATTTTGTAAAGATATGGAACTTGGATGCTGATACCAGCAAGAGAGATTTTTCTTACATAACCTCTGCTGTAAACCATCATGTAGTTCATTCTCTAGAAGAAATGGATGGTATATATATCGATAAAGAAACGTGTGGTAATTTTCAAATTCAATATCGCATTATTGATTCGAAACATATTGATAGTATCAATGGTGTAATTAATGTTGTGATAGAAGAGTAGTTAAGCGTTTGTACTTTACAAATACATTTTTTATGAAGATTTTATTAGCAAATAAGTTTTATTACCGCCGTGGCGGTGATTGTATCTATGTGCTTAATTTGGAAAAAATGCTGAAGGCGCATGGACATGAGGTTGCGGTATTCGCCATGGACTATCCGGAGAATTTGGATACGCCTTGGAAGAAATACTTTCCAAAGAATATGAGCAAATTGATGGCTTTTACTCGTCCGTTTGGTGATGGGGAGGTGAAGAGCAAGTTCTCGCAACTGCTGAATGACTTCAAGCCTGATGTGGTGCATCTGAATAATATACACACGCAGCTTTCTCCGCTGATTGCCAAGTTGGCGCATGATTTCGGGGCGAAGGTGGTTTGGACATTGCATGATTCCAAACTCGTTTGTCCTTGCTATACTTGCATGAGAGATGGCAAGTGGTGCGAGGAGTGCTTTACGGATAAACTGGCTGTGGTGAAGCATCGCTGTATGCCGGGTAGTATTCCTGGAGCAATTGTCGGCTATCTTGAGGCTAAAAAATGGAACTGTAATATGCTTCCAAAGTATGTGGACTTGTTCCTACCACCATCAAAGTTTATGATGGATACCTGTGTAAAGGGTGGGTATTCGCCAGAGAAGTTCAGAGTGCTCTGCAATTTCATTGATGTGACTAGGCTTCCGCCAATTTCTCAAATACCATTGATAAAAGGTGATTATTATGCATTCTTGGGACGTGTAAGTGAAATGAAAGGCGTGAGAACCTTGTGTAAGGCGGCTGCCCAGCTCAATAAGAAGCTTATCGTGATTGGCGGTGGTGAGTTGCTTCCTGAACTCAAGGAAACCTATAGGAACTGTCCTCATATAGAGTTTAAGGGACAGATGCAATGGGAGGAGTTTATGCCTATCCTCCAAAAGGCGAAATTTATGGTGTTGTCATCGGAATGTAGCGAGAACAATCCTCTCACCGTGATTGAATCACAGAGCTTGGGTACACCAGTTCTGGGTGCGAATATCGGAGGTATTCCAGAACTGATTGTTGAGGGCGGTAAATCTGCTGCGGAAATGGTTCCTAACGGTATGACCTTTACATCGGGTGATGTGGAGGATTTGAAGGACAAAATAGAAAAGATGTTTGCGCATGACTTTGATTATCAAGCCATCGCAAAAGATGCTATCGAAAGATATTCTTCCGAGGCTTATTATCATAAATTAATGGAATATTATAAATAAATATACTATGTCAGAAAAGAAATTAAATGGTACAGTCATTGTAACTTATCGTTGCAATGCGCGTTGTTCAATGTGTAATCGTTACAAGGCTCCTTCTAAGCCAGATGAGGAAATCTCTATAGAGACTATTAAGAAGCTACCAAAGATGTACTTTACCAACATCACAGGTGGTGAGCCTTTTATCCGTACGGACTTGAAGGATATCGTACGTGAGCTTTATAAGAAGAGCGACCGTATCGTAATCTCTACCAACGGCTTCTTCACCGACCGTATCATCGACCTGGCGAAGGAGTTCCCTCAGATTGGTATCCGTATCTCTATCGAGGGTTTGGAGAAGACCAACAATGAGATCCGTGGTTTGAACAATGGTTTCAACCGTGGCTATACTACCTTGAAGAAGCTCTGCGAGATGGGATTGAAGGATGTGGGCTTCGGTATGACCGTTCAGGACAAGAACGCTCCAGACCTCGTGCCTCTCTATGAACTGAGCAACAAGATGGGTATGGAGTTTGCTACAGCATCGCTCCATAACTCTTTCTATTTCGTTGAGGCTAAGAACATCATCCACGACCGTCCGATGGTGGCTAAGAACTTCGAGAACCTGGTGAACGAACTGTTGAAGTCTAACTCTCCAAAGAAGTGGTTCCGTGCTTACTTCAACCATGGACTCATCAACTATATCTATGGTCAGAAGCGTCTCTTGCCTTGCGATATGAGTTTCGATACCTTCTTCATCGACCCATACGGTGATGTGATGCCATGTAATGGTACCAAGGACAAGGAGGTGATGGGTAACCTGAACCGCCAGACCTGGGATGAGCTTTGGAGTTCTCCTGAGGCAGAACAGGTACGCAAGAAGGTAAGACATTGCGACAGAAACTGCTGGATGATAGGTTCTGTTTCTCCTGCCATGCACAAGTACATCAAGACTCCTGCCCTATGGGTGGCTAAGCACAAGCTGAAGAGCCTGCTCGGTATGAAGTACTCTATGTATGAGAATCCTATCTGCTGCGAATATCGTGATGGTAAGGTGACCAAGGAACAGCTTGATAAGCTTTCTACCTGCGATATGAATGCCGTGGTGAACAATGGCCTTTCTGCCGATTCAAAGGAGGCTTTGAAGGGCAAGCGTGGCGAGGACATCGTGAACGCTGACGTGGCTAGCCAGGGTTATGAGGCTACCAAGAAGGAAACAGATAGAAATATCGAAATCAAGTAATCACTTGATTCTCTTATGATTGATAAGAAGCCACAGTGCGGAGAGCATCGACACCAAGATGATGCCGAAGTACTGTATGGCTTCTTTGATATGGTTTGAAATCTTATTCATGCCTGCAAAGGTAATACTTTTATTTTGAAAATCTCTAGTTTTTATGAAAATAGTTGTAACAGGTACTCGTGGTATCCCGAATATCATGGGTGGCGTGGAGACGCATTGTGAGGAATTGTTCCCTAGAATGGTGGAGCGTGGTTATGATGTAACGTTGATCCGTCGCTCGAACTATGTGAAGGATGACTTACATGAATGGAAAGGAGTGAAACTGGTGACGATACCTTCGCCTAAGAAGAAGAGTTTCGAGGCTATCATCCATACTTTCCGTGCCATCAATGAGGCGAAGAAGTTGGGCGCTGATGTATTGCATATCCATGCCATCGGTCCTGCACTGCTGGTGCCATACGCCAAATTGCTGGGCATGAAGGTGGTGTTTACGCATCATGGTCCTGACTATGATAGGGACAAGTGGGGATTTGCTGCCAAGACTATCCTGAAGATGGGTGAGCGTATGGGCTGCATGTTTGCCGATGATGTCATCGTCATCTCGAACGTCATCAAGAACCTCATTGCCCGTAAATATGGAAGGACGAAGAATGTACACCTTATATATAATGGTGTTTCTGAGCCTGAAATCTGTGACTATCCTGAATATTTCAAGGAACTGGGGATAGAGAAGGGAAAGTATATACTGGGTATGTGTAGATTTGTGCCTGAGAAGAACCTGCATCATTTGGTGGAAGCGTATAGACGGTTGATAGTTAAGAATGATAAGTTAATAGAACAGGGCTACAAGCTGGTACTGGCTGGAGATACGGATTTCGAGGATGAGTATTCGTTGGGATTGAAGCAGATGGCAAGGGAAAATGGTGTGGTGCTTACTGGTTTTATCAAAGGTAGAAAGCTTCATTCGCTGTTGACGAATTGCCGTTGCTATTGTCTTCCATCTTCGCACGAAGGTTTGCCGATTGCCCTGTTGGAGGCGATGAGCTATGGTGTAAAGGTAGTAGTGAGCGATATTCCTGCGAATCTGGAGGTAGGCTTACCAAAGGATGATTACTTCCATTGTGGCAACGTGGATGAACTTTCAAAGAAGCTCGGAAAGATTATCGAGGCCCCATTGCAGCATGTGAATTACGACATGAGCAAGTATGATTGGGACCAGATTGCTGATGAAGTAGGAGGAGTGTATCAAGGGTTGAAGAAATGATACTTGGCAAAATAGAAACTTTGACAATATGATGCGGAATAACTTTTTTCAATTACTAGAAGTAGCCTTAGACATCAGAAAGCAGTTTTCTCATTCTTTATCTTCTGAGGAATGGGGAGAAATCATGGATATGGCTCATAAACAAGCCTTGGTAGGTATCTTGTTTGAGGGCATCAATAAGTTGCCTAAAGAGCAATGGCCACCGAAACCATTTGTCTTCAAATGGACGCTGGCAGCAGAGAATATCAAGCGCAGAAATATGCTGACCACGGATGTTTGCCTTCGATTGACGAAGGAACTGGAGAAGAATGGCTTTGATGCCTGCATCTTGAAAGGGCAGGGCAATCATACCTATTATGCTGGATTGACAGACAATCCATCCCTAGGCTTGCTAAGAACCTGTGGCGATATAGATGCTTGGATTTGGCCGAAGAAACCTACGAAGCATCCTGTGAAAAGCATCATTGATTTTTGCCAAGAAAAGCATATCTTGGTTTCCTTATGCCATCTACATGCTGAGGTAAAGCCGATAGATGGAGTACCGATAGAAATCCACTTCCGTCCTTCTTTCTTGAATGCACCATGGAGAGATAGGGCTTTCCAAAAGATATTCCGAAAGGCTCAATTTGTAAAGGCGAATATAGATGGTTGTGGAGAAATCCAAAAAATGAGGGTGGATTATGACCTCATCTTCCAATTGAATCACATCTATCGCCATCTCTTGGATGAGGGGGTAGGATTGCGTCAAGTATTGGATTTCTATGTTCTGCTGAAGGATTATCATCGTCAGGCTGCTGCCTCTCTGGGAAATGTATTGATGTCTAAAGCTGAGTTAATGCAGAAGATAAGAGCCTGCGGCATGTCTCGTTTTGCCTCTGCCCTGATGTATGTGCTGCAAGAAATCTTCGCCATGAAGGAAGAATACTTGATATGCCCTGCCTCCGAGAAGCATGGTAAGTTCCTGCTAAGCGAAATGATGCTAGCTGGCAATTTCGGCCATTATGATGAGAGAATGGTACAGTTGGAGGTAAAGAAGGGCAAGTTGTCCTATCAGCTGAGAAAAGCCCAGCGTAGATTCAAGAGAAATCTCCGTTTCCTCACTTCTTATCCCGAGGAGGTGATATGTGAACCCATGGCTAGAGTGGCGCATTGGATTTGGAGAAAGTATAGGTTGTGGAGGTGGTAGAGGTCTACAAATGAGTTCATCTCTGCTAAAAAATCAAAGATTTAGTCCTTTTGTTTGGCGGTTACGAAATAAAAGTGTAAATTTGCAGCAGGAAAAGTGTAACTTAATTATAGGAGATGCAATTATGAATACGATTAGTGTAGATAGCAATATATATCGTGGAGCTGAGCTTTATGCAAAGTTGCATAATGTTAGCATTGGACAGATGGTGGAAAAGTATCTGCTAAGGTTTCAGGTGCCAACCTCTCGTAAGCTGCCTTCATTGACACTTCCTGCTCATTTGGAAAAATTAGGTGGATGCCTTGCTGGAATAGAAGATGAAAACGACGAGAAGTTAGACTATTTGTTGGAGAAGTATAAATGATGAAGGTATTTCTTGATACAAATGTGGCTCTTGACTTCTGGATGCACCGTGATGGCTTTTGTGACGAGGAACGTTAAGGATTTCCCTTTCTCTGACATTTCAGTCATGCCTCCTCATGAATTCTTGCAGAGAATGAATGTTACGTTGTAATTTTGTATATGAAAATTGACTTGTTACCTGCCTTGAATGGTGATAGTGTTCTTGTAGAGTATGTTCCATCCCACTACTTTTTAATAGATGGTGGGTATGTTGATACATATAAGGACTATTTGTTGCCAAAACTAAAAGAAATTTCTGAAAATGGTGGTGCAATTGATGTTATAGTAGTTACACATATTGATGCTGATCATATTTCTGGTATTATCAAGTTACTTGAAGAAGAGGCTCTTCCTATATCAATAGGAGAAATTTGGTACAATGGATATCGGCATATTCAGTCTGTTGTTAAGGTTTCTGCCAACGGGGAACATTTTGTGCATGACAATATTTGCAAGGCGGTACAATTGGCAGAATCTAAGAAAATTAGTGCTAGGCAGGGATGTACGTTGTCAACATTAATAGCAAGAAAAGGAATTCCTTGGAACGTTCCTTTGAGCGGTGCAACAATAAAAGGATTATATTCTTTTTCTTTTGGAAAGGCTACAATTCATATTCTATCTCCAAACAGTGACGATATTAGTAATGTGGAATCTTTTTGGAAGAAAAAGCTAATCATAGATGGTTTACTTTCAAAAGCTCATAGTGAAGAATTTTGGGATGATGCATTTGAGTATTCTTTGAGCAAAGATAAACCTGGTTTTCATTATCATGAAAGAAATGTATCTAAGAGTTATGACTTGATTAAGATGATGGAGGAAATATATGAACCGGACGATTCTGCTACAAATGGAAGTTCTATTGCTTTTGTATTGGAGGTAGATGAAAAAAGAGTATTGTTTTTAGGAGATGCTCATGCAGAAACAATAGTAGATTCATTGATGGAATTGTATGGCAAAGGAAATGCGCCTTTCTGGTTTGATGCAGTTAAGTTATCACATCATGGTAGCTATAATAATAATTCTCCAGAATTGTTGAAGTTGGTTAGGTGTAATAATTGGTTGATCTCTACTAATGGAGATAAATATAATCATCCAGATTTGCCAACATTGGCTCATATTATTGCCAATGGTAATAATCATGAACCAAGGTTGTATTTTAACTATAATATAGAATTATCTAGAGAATTGACTGCTCAAAGCTATCATGATGATTTTGAATTTGAGATTATTACTCCAGTAGGAGAACAAGGTATAACGATAACTATTTGAAAATATGGAAGGAAGATTAATTGTTCGGATTGTTTGTGGAAAGGAAGTTGGAACTGCATTCTATGTAGCTCCTGACCTTCTATTAACTGCATATCATACAGTGGCATGCTATTCTGATGATGCCGAAAATATAGTAAAGGATTCAACTGATGGTGACCTGCATTTTGAAGTTATACGGAATATTGAAGAATTTGATATTTCAATATTAAAAGTATCGGCACGTTCAGAAAAAGACTTTTATGGCTTACAAGCACACCATCTAAGAATTGATGAAGATGTAGAGTCGTTTGGATATCCTGATAAAAATAGTGATGGTGGGTTAAGGCTTTATGGAAAAATAAACCAAAAGGTTTATGGTAAACCTGCTAATTACCAGCTCTGTCCGAAAGACATTAGTGATCTATATGATTATCAAGGAATGTCAGGTGCTCCTATTCTCATAAGAGACAAGGTAGTAGGAATCGTTATTGAACAAACAGGAAACCATTTGTCTTTTGTCAGTGTAGAAATAATTAGTTCTGTTTTGACAGAAATAAAAATAGAGAAGGAAGAATGTATTAATTCTATACCTGCTTCTATAGGAAAAGATGTAGAAAAATCTCAACCTAATTATTCTGTGTTTGAGTCACTTGATACTGTTCTTTCTAATGACAAGTCTCATTGGATTTTGCTTTATGGTTCACCAGGATGTGGCAAGACAACTGTTGCAGGTGGTTTCGAATCAAGAACTGATAGGGTAAAAATTCTTGGCAGATTCTTTTTTAAGGTGCCTAATGATGACATGAGTCGGGCTATCAGATGCTCGGAAGGATACTTCGTAGATTGGATAGAGACTGTGTTTGTTGCTACATCTTGTGTAGATGTAAAAAAAATGACACCAGAAGAAAAAAGAAAAAGTGTCTCAGACTGGTTTAGATACATGAGCAATATCCTTTCTGTTGACGATAAATCTGGCGTTATCATTATTGATGGCTTAGATGAATTGGTAACTGATAGGGATAATCGTATAGATGACATTCTATCCTTGCTGCCAGAGAGTTTGCCAAGCAATATAAAAGTAGTTTTGTCATGTATTAGTGAAGATATACTTCCTGCCACTATTATAGGAAAGTTGCTTGATGAATTTAAAATTGAGGTAACTCCCCTAAATATGCAAGCATGTGAATCCTATATAAAGGCGAATAGCGGTGAATGGGAGAAAACATTTCCATTTATTCAAGCCGTAGCTCATAAGACACAAGGTCATCCTCTGTATATGAATTATCTATGCCGCTATATGGCGGAATCTTTTGATGAAAAGACGAAAGAAGTTGAATTGGAGGAATGGTTGGATAGTTTACCTACCATAGGTGGAGATATTACCGCTTATTATGAATCAATTTGGAAAAAAGCAAATCCAAAAGGATGCGCTTTTGAAGTGTTGGCTTTATTGTCTCAAATTCGTGGCTATGTATTGGAATCACAACTACTTAACATGATGGTGTCCCCAAACCCATATGATTTTAAGCAATCTATTAGAGAGTTCAGACATTTGTTGAAAGAAAAGGATGCAGAGCGATATGAGATTTATCATAGTTCATTCAGGCTTTTTGTTACTCATAAATTGGGTTCGATAATAGGCTTTACAAATGATCAGATTGGAAAATATTGTTTGGCACATAAAGATTTGCCTTATTCAATAGAAAACACTCTCCATCATTTGGTAAATGGTAGCGATGTGATGAAAGGATTGGAAATGTGTAATCAAGAATGGGCAGACTTATGTGCTATGCATGATGTTTCTCCAGATTTGATAATGCATGATATTAAGGAATGTTTGGCTCTTGCTGTAGATAATGGGCTGCCAATAGAGGTAATTAGGTTGATGTTGCTAGCTCAACGCATCGAGAATCGTTGTGATTCTATAATGGTGGACCATGTGGATGCTTTTATTGATTTGAGTTTTTTACGAGGAAAACCTGATGTGGCAATGAAATATATTGTAAGAGATAATAGACTTTTGGTAGATCTTCCAAGAGCTATGTCCTACCTTCGTATTATGTTTGAATTGAATTATAAAGAGCAGGCTCTTGATTTAGCAGAATCAATTGAAGCAAAAATTCGTCAGATTCTTGAGGATAAATCCCAAAAGTATATAGATACATATGTAGTTGTAGCTAAAGGCTTTTTGATAGTTGAAGGTGTTTTGGCGGGTGTTGAGAATCAAAAAGATTTGGTTGGCTATTTGACTCATACTCTTAATTATTTGAAGGCGGATACAGAAGAACAAACTAATGAGATGATTAGCTCAATTAGAAGCGAAATTATAGCTTATCAACTCTCTAATCACGTAAGGTCTGGCAAAATTGTGGACTTTGATAAACATCTTAAGAGGTTAGATACTAATTGGGATGAAAGAATTGTTATGCTTTTAATAAACGTGATACACTTATATGAAGTGAAAGATTCTGAACTTCATAAAATAGGGTATAATGAGTCTTTTAATTTTTGCTTAAAGAAGTTAGAAGATGTTTTATTACAGCATGATTTCGCATTTTCAAATGAGGATATCAAAAAAATATTAGCAGTACTTATCGGTAAACCTATACAAGCATGTGTGATAAAGAAATTATTGGAAAAATATAAACCAGAACTCTTGCCATTTTCTTTTAGGAATGCTAATGGAGTTGATGTTGAAGTAAATTCTGTATTTGAATACTACATACAAAGCTTTTATAAGGCATATGAAGATGACGATTTTTCACTCCCGGAATTGAATAGAAATTATAAAGATGATGGGTCTTGGGAAAAGTATATAGAGATGTTGGTTGCTCGTACTGCTTACATTCATGGTTTGCTAAGAATGCGTACGGATGGTGATGACCTTTCCTCAATCTATGTAAAATTTAAAGATATTCTTGATTGTCTTGATTTTTCTTTTGAGGAAAGAATCAATTGGAAACGAAGTTATCTTTTGCCTGAGAAGTTAATACCGTTCTTGTATACAAAATTGGCGGAAATATATGGTGATTTTTTTGCTGATAGGATAGATGATCTAATGGAACATGTCAAGAGCAGAATGTCTAATCAATTGTGTTTGTATAGAGAAGGCTATTGTGATACTCTTATTGGAATGGCTAAAATCTTGGGAGAAAAGAATATGCGGATGCAAGCTCTTTTCTTTGCAGATGAAGCTGTCAAGTTCATTCTTTATGCAGTTATGAACAGATGGGAACGTTGTAACTATTTGCTTCAGTTATGTTGCGAATATGCTAGGTGGGGGGAAACATTGAAAGTTCAAACTACTTATGCGGAAGTGTTGAAAAGTTCTATGGGACCAGATTGGTATAAAGAGGCCCAACTGGACTTAATTAATGAATTTCGCAAATCTGACATACCGTTAGATGCTGTTCAAGTTGCTCATATGGCTGCGATTTTTGAAGAAGCGTCTGGTGAAATGACGTTTCAGCGATATGTTCAGCAAGAAAAAAACGAGTTTGTGGCAACAATCGCCAAGACTTCTTCTTTATCAGATGCAATTGGTTATTATATGTTTGAAACTTTGCCTTCACCAGAAAGTATTATCTGTAATGCTGAGGAATGGAAGGTTGACATGCCTAAATTAGGTGATGGGTATGATCTTGGTGCCAATCATTTAATAGAGGCTAGTGCTATATGCCAGTTATTGAGAGAATGTAAAACGATATCACCTTACATAAGATATGCCATTAGTGAACTGTTTTGGGAAAACTGGGATAAGCTACACAATGATAATCAATACGCTAGCCTTCACTCTGAAATTATAGTAGAGTTGGGGATGGAAAAGTCTATAGAAATACTAGCTCCAAGAATGGCTGAGTATATAGTCTCTGACTATGATAATAAAAAAGGTGAGTATCTAAAAGATTTCGAAGAAACAACAACTTCTAATGAGTTCTTTGATGCTTTGAAACAAAATTTGAGAAAGCATAATTATAAATGGGAGCGAACTGAGTCGGAAGAAAATACATCGGAAAAGCGAGAAAGTCTACAAGAGAGGCTTGGCTTACTTCCTTCAAGCAAGGTGCTTTTAGACAATATGAGAAAGAGCATAATTTCACCAGTTGGTACTTATTGGTTCTCGCTCAGTGAATTTATTACTCCACTTATCAATATGCCGGATTTTGATAGATGTAAGCTATATGATGTGATTTCTAGCCATTATAACATCAATGTTCAACCTTCAAGACAACAAGATAGTAAATTTAGTTGGATGAAAGGTTTTCATAAAGAAATCAATCAAGATGAGCAAATGATTCATTTTCTCATCTGGTTTCTTGTACATCCAGATAATAGTGTTTCCAAAAGAGCAAGTGGGGTATTGAAATGGCTAAGTACTTATGATACAAGAGTAATTAAATGCTTGATAGAAGAAATTCTATATCCATGTGAAGTGGGATTAAATACAGAGGCTTCTAGCGTTTTATTAAATATTGCAATGATGGCTCCCTCTTTGGTCCTAGAGAGTTTTCAGGATATTGATATTAAGAAGAAATTGTTAAGTGTTTGTAATTTCTCGGTATCGTGGAATCTTTATGAAATAGCATTGTTATTGTCAGACAAATGTGGATATTGTTGTATGTTGGAAGAACTGCAACATGTTATCCCAGAAAGTTTGCCGGATAGAAGCGATGTTCTCTTCGAGAATGACGATAAAATGTTTGTCAGTACTAAAATTGATGCACTTAATTATTGGCAAGTTACTGGGGGAAAAGAGTTCGCGAAACCATATTTGGATGCAGTGCATCGACTGCAAGGAGATGGTACATTAGATAGATTATTCCAATCTGATAGGTATGTCCATAGGAGTTTCTATTTGGGACAAATATTTAAGGGTAGATGTGCTAGAACTATGGAAGATATACTTAATAATGTACTCTATGGTAAAGTAGATATTAGGAGAGCTAGTGATGTGTATAATGTAATTAATAGTTAATATGTATGACTAAGCAATTAGGAACTTTATATTCAGATAGGGAGGATTTTGAGAGAGGTTCAAATCTCTTAAAAGAGTGTATGGAAAATAAGCATATTTCGTTTGCGCAAGGTATGGTGAATCATTTAGTGGATTCCTTGAAGAGAGCAAAAAAACTTCCAAATGGCAGGCTGGATTTATATACGATAGATGAATCCATTCGTTCTGTTTTCCATATCTTAGTGTCTGATCATTTCGATAAAATATATGAAGCCAAGTAGTAAATATGGCATGCCTACGCCAAAATCGCGTGAAGAATTTGAACACAATGTTTTTCTCACGAAAGACGATATTGAACGCCATAGTGATAATCCATCATATTTGTCAAATCGTTTATGGGCTTTAGGTGATTCTCTGGAACATGCAAGATATTTGCCAAACAAGCGAATAGAACTACCTACGATTGATGAAAGAATGAGGCTAATTTCTAATATGATGGATTGGGAAAAATATCTTCCACCAGTTTCAATAGAAAAGTAAGTATTCGGTGAAAGCCGTATTGTGCGCCTAGATAAAGTTTTGTACCTCTGCACCGTTATTTTAAATTATTCAAATTATGGTACAAGGCAAGAAACAATTAAACAGTAAGCCAAAGTTCGCTGAGGTTGTAATCGGTGACAATGAGGCGAAGGAAATGTGGAGATATGGAACTCATTACCTACGTAGCAGACAGAAAGGGTCACGATATGCGCTATGCCATCGACTATAGAAAGTTGCAGAAGAAACGAGGTTGGGAGCCATCTTTCCTGTTTGAGGAGGGAATCGAGGAAACCGTAAAGTGATATCTGGAGAACCAGGAATGGATGGATCATGTTACTTCTGGGGAGTATCAGAAGTATTATGAGGAGATGTATTGTAAATAGACCCTCCTGTCTTCAATAGTCTTTACGACCCTTTCGGTTCCCCTTGTAGGGGACAGAAACCCTTGAGGGAGGGTCCTTACCCTATACCCAAGCCCTAAATCCCTACCATAGGGATTAGGGATGTAACCGCCCTCCGGTGCTCAGAACCGCTACGCTCTAAGGTTGGCGGACCAAAGCGGTCTTCTCCATGTTGTGCGGGATGGGACCGCCTGGGGATAGCAGTTTATAGTTTACAGTTAATAGTTTACGATTGATTTCGTGGTTATTTGCTGATAACTTGCAGATTTCTTGTGATTCTCTTGGTGGTTTCGAGAAAAAAGAGTAATTTTGGCGGCAGAATTAAACGTTTAAAATAAAAGATTATGGCAACATTAACTATACAAGTGGAGGACAGAAGTGTTATGGCAGGACTTAAGAAGGTACTTGAGTCAATGAAAGGTGTCGTAATAGTTCCTAATCACCAGAAAAAAACTGGGATAGAGGAAGCTATGGATGATATTCGCCATGGTAGAGTGACAGAATATAAGAGTGCTGATGACATGTTTGAAAAGTTAGGAATTCAAGAAGGTAATTCGACTGCTTGAAGAAACAGGCAAATTACCTTCTGAATATATAATGATTTCTTCTAAATGTGGAAGTTTACTTCTTTCAGCCACTTCTTTACATTAAAGCCGGGACAGTTCTTTCTGACCCAGGGGAGGTCACGGTGGCCGATGACTTCGGCTTCAGGATAGTCGAGGCAGTGGATTATGACTGGCTCATTGAGTTTAAGAAATCATATCGTTCAAATAAGCTTCAACCAAATGAAAACAAGATCTGTTCTCGGGTGTCAACATCGCCATCCCTTATGCCCTAGTGGGTATCTTCGTGCTTTCTGTGGCGCTGGTTCTGTCAAGGATTAAGTTGCCGGACCCAAGGAGAGCGCATCATGTTTCCGACTATCTTCTCATTGGCATTGAGGGATGCTGGTACAAAGACCAAGCTTGCTTCTTCGTTGCTTATCATGACGATAGTGGGTGGTGCGGTTGCTCCTGTAATCATGGGGTATATTGCGGATACTACGGGGAGTATGGCGATTGCTTTTCTCATACCGCTAGTATGTTATGGGGTGATTGGAGGGTATGCACTTTTGAAACCCTCTGCCTCCCTTTAGCAAAAGGATTTTTTTCGAAAATCTACCTTCAATAGTCTTTACGACCCCTTCGGTTCCCCTTGTAGGGGACAGAAACCCTCAGGGACGAGAGGATGTAACCGCCCTCCGGTGCTATATTTGCCCCACCTGTCCCTCCCCAGCGGGAGGGTCCTTACCCTATACCCAAGCCCTAAATCCCTACCATAGGGATTAGGGATGTAACCGCCCTCCGGTGCTCAGAACCGCTTCGCTGTAAGGTTGGCGGGGCATCAAAGCCCTCGCCATGTTGTGCGGGCTGGGACCGCCTGGGAGAGGGAAGTTTAAAGTTAATAGTTTATTGTTGATAGTTGATTTTGCGGTAATTTGCTGATAACTTGCAGATTTCTTTCGATTTTCTTGGTGGTTTCAAGAAAAAAGAGTAATTTTGGCGGCAGAATTAAACGTTTAAAAAGAGAAGATTATGAAACAGATATTAGTAACGGTAGATACGAACCAGCCTCTGCAAAACATTCGTAAGGCTATTAATATGCTTCGTGGTGTTGTGTCAACTACAGTTGTAAAAGAACCAATCTTGACAAAGACACAGAAGCAGCAAGCTTTTGTGAAGGAAAGTTTGACAAGAGCTTTGCAGGAAGTTAAACTTGCTAAGTTGGAAGGAAGAAAATTACCAGATGCAAGGGATTTATTAAAAGATTTAGAAATGGAGGATTGACATGAATGTTCATATTGAGTATGGCCCTGAGTTTAAAAGACAGTTTAAACGTTTGGCTAAAAAATATCATTCATTGAAGTCTGACTATGATGCTTGGTTAGATGAAATTTATAAGAATCCTCTTGTTGGAGATGACCTTGGTGGTGGCATTCGTAAGATAAGAATGATTATTGCTGACAAGGGTAAAGGTAAAAGTGGTGGTGCAAGAATCCTAACTCTTAATGTAAAAGTTAGTGAGGATGGTATGAATGTAACTCTTCTTACAATATATGACAAGGGAGAAATCTCTAATGTCAAGGATGAATTTATAGAATTCTTGATTAAAAACTTATAATCAACAATTCCCAATCCGTAAGCTGATGGACTTACAGATTGGGACAAAAGCATGGGAGGAATTTGTACAGATGGTTTTCTAAATGTGGAAGTTAACTTCTTTCAGCCACTTCTTTACATCAAAGCCGGGACAGCTCTTTCTGACCCAGGGGAGGTCACGGTGGCCGATGACTTCGGCTTCTGGATAGTCGAGGCAGAGGCTCTTCAGAAGCTCTATCATCGAGCGCTTCTGGGCTTCGGTTCGGGTATCGGCGGGAGTGCCGTTGGCATCTAAGCCGCCCTCGTAACAGATGCCTATTGAGTGGGCGTTATAATGCTTGGCATGGGCGCCGATCATCTCCTCGGGACGGCATGGGTAGATTTCGCCATCCTTGGTGATGTAGTAGTGGTAACCGGTGGTGGTGAAGCCTCGGGCCTTGTGGCAGGCTTCGAGGTCTTCTACCGTGAAATTGCGGTTGGCTCTGGTTGCTGAGCAATGGATTATAATTAAGTTGATTTTTCTCATAGAAAAATTTTTAAAAGATTTTCTTTTTCTTCTTCTTCTTTGATTAATAGTATTATTTTTCGAATCACCCCGTCCCTCTTTCCAAAGAGGGCTCCACTTTCTCCCCAAGCCCCTCTTCCTCAGGAAGCGGGGATGTAGCTGGCGACGCTATAGCTCTGCCAGAGTTTTGGTATCGCAAGCGGAGCCTGTGCCCTAAAGGGCTTGCGATGAGTTTTTACGCAACAGAGTAGCGATTGTTTGTGCGGTGTTATACCGCCTTGCTTAGAGTTGGGTGCAGCTCTGTACACAGAAGGCACTGAGGGCGGCGGTGAGGATCGTGATGAGGAAATTGATGATGGCTTTCCAATTCGCTTGTTTCATGTTCATTCTTTTTGTTTAATATTTGACAATATACTGATAACTCTGAAGATGGGCAGGATGAGCAAGTATCCGTTCATGACGGGGATTCTTTACTGTTTGCTGATGGTAGCCTTGGGCGTCATCGGAATACTCCGGACTGCACCCTGCCTTGTCTTCAGATGCTATCAAATGGTTACATCTTCACTATCTCCGGTTCCGGAATCTGTTCCGGTATTACCGCCGCTTGGAGTTGTGCCACCGCCGCTTGGTGTGGTATCTCCGCTGCTCGGAGGGGTTCCTCCAGGCGTGCTGTCATCGCCTGGGCTCTGGGTGCTGCTGCTCTTTACGGCATCCACTCGCTTGATAGATGTGTCAAGGTTGGCGGATGACAACTCGCCGGTGGCTCTGGCACGGAGCTTCAAGCCAATGATGTACTTCGCTACACTGAAGTCTGCCTTGGTGTCGGCTCCGCCTTTCACCTTCAGACCGATGGAGAAGATGGCGAGGTCGGGGAACTTGACGTTCTTGCCGAGAAGGAGTAGCTCCTTGGTGCAGACTACGGCATCGGTCAGAATGCCCTTGATGGCTCCCTTGCTGAATGGCGTGTTGTGGCTCGCCATGTGCTCAGCCAACTCGTCAAGCCCGATGGTCTCCTCTGCCACTACTCGAGGATACCACTTCTGGTAAGCCTGACTTTTCTCGTTGTTGTTTTGATACAATGAAATTCTTAACATACGCTTTGTTTTTTAAGACAATGCAAAGATACAACATCGGGGATGGGGCATCTGGCACATTCTGGCACTTTCATGCACTTATGTGTACTTTTGGGTGCTTTTGTGACTTTTCTATCATGGATCGCCGAGGTAATCGAGGATCATGCATACCTGGCGAGTGGTGAAATACTTGCTGCTGCGGTAATAGCCGGTTGATTTCAGCTCCTGTAGGAGCGTGGGGTTGCGGTTGATCCAACGCATTAAATGGCAGGTTGCCGTACGAGGGTCACTGTCGGGAAAGTAGAGCATGGCAAGCTCTTGTTTGCTGTAACTTCTTATTTTCATAATGATAATGTTTTTTTCGAATCACCTTGTTCCTCTTTGCTATTAAAGAGGTTTTTTCGAATCACCCCGTCCCTCTTTCCAAAGAGGGCTCCACTTTCTCCCCAAGCCCCTCTTCCTCAGGAAGCGGGGATGTAGCTGGCGACGCTATAGCTCTGCCAGAGTTTTGGTATCGCAAGCGGAGCCTGTGCCCTAAAGGGCTTGCGATGAGTTTTTACGCAACAGAGTAGCGATTGTTTGTGCGGTGTTATACCGCCTTGGTTGGAAGTGGGGCATATGTGAGATGTTATTCTATCTATGATGATTACTATTTCTATCGACGATAGTTTCGATGTCTATCTATGGCACTTACGGGGGCTATCTATGCTAGTTAGGATGTCTATCTATGGCACTTTTGAGTGACAGATGACAGATGTGACTCTTCTTTTTTTATTTTCTTCTAATTATATATTAGTTTATATTTTTAAGATGCTGTTTTCCTGCCTGCGCGCGAGGGTTTTTATGAAAACAGGTGTCACAAGTGTCACGTGTCACGCTGGTGGACGGCTTAGAAGGGCGCTTCGGGGGACGAATCCGGCTCGGCATCCATCAGGAGGCGGTGCTGGTATGCCTTTATCTCCTCCGGCGTGCGGCAGACCACGATGAATCCCCGGCAGCTGTTGGTGCGTACACGCTTGAAGCCTAAGTCGCTGAAGGCTCTACCTACATTCACGGCACTCAGTTTCTGGCTGATTCCGTTGCTGATCATCTGCAGGGCTCGGGCCACGGATATGAACTCGCCTAACTCGCTATCGATTGGTCTGCGGAAATATAGGTCCACTAGCTCATGTTCGAGATGGGGGGTCTCAAACTGCTTGTTGTGACGGTTCAACTCCTGGATTTCTTCTTTTGTAAGCCAGTACTGGAAGCCGCTGGTGTAGAGGGAGAGAGCCTGGGCGTAGATGCCTTTGTAGTGGAAAGGATGGTCTCTGGGCGAGAGGATGCTCTCCACCTCGAAGGGCAGCCAGCGGCGGTTGCCGGTAGGGTCAGACAAGAACTGGGTGTTGTTGCCCGTTCCGCAGAACGACGCTATGTGCTTGCGGTGCTCATGATAATGGGCGTAGGCTGCTCGCTCGTCGATGCTCGGCATGGTGACGGCTGCCTTCAACTGGTTCAGTTCGGCTGGGCGCATGGTGTCTAGCTCCTCGCAGCAGACGAGGGCATACTGCGCCAGGGTCAGGATGTCGTCCTTCGACATGCGGTTGGCGTTGGTCTTGGTATAGAAATACTGCTTCAGTGGGGGTGGAAGAAGGTAGTTGAACCACGTGGTCTTGTACGCTCCCTGCTCTCCGATGAGCACGAGAATGACGTTGTTGACCACATCATCGGAGATCCAACTTGCCACCATGCCGACGAGCCACTTCTTCAGGTAGAGGTGCCATAGCTTCTGCTCCTGCTCGCCGCCCTTTACCCGGACGGTTTGAGCAAGTTCTTGGATATAATCTCTGTCTCCCACAGATTGTTTTTTATCTTGAACTCCCACAGATTTACACAGATTATTTAAATACGCTTTGAAGGGATTGAATACTGGGACATAGTCTGATTCTATGACACGATACATATCCTGGATATTGACACGGGTAATGGTGGACATCTGGCTCCATAAGGAGTTGACGATGCGGTCGTTGACAGGCATGAATCTGTGTGCATCTGTGTTATCTGCGGGAATTTCATATTCCACACGGGATGTTATCTCGTTGAATCTGAGGGATATATGACCATCCAGGAAAGACTTGATTTCCTCGACTGTTGCCGTTTTGCTGTCGCCTCTGTTGTCGCCACTTCCTCCCTGCTTGCCGTGAGGAGAAGCGTTGGCGAAGCAGGAGTTGATGACTTGCTCCGTGTCGGAATAGTCCTTCCCGAACTTCTGCATCGCCCATCTGAGGGCGACCTTCTTTGAAAAACGGCGTTCGGCAAGCTTGTAGCCGACCCGCATCACATAATCGTTATGGCTGCCGCTGCGGAATTCGATTTTTGCCTTCGCCAGCTGGGGCGCAATGAGGGTGTCGAAGTAGGTCTGGATGCGCTGCATCTGCTTGTCTTCCTTGCTCTGCTTCACATAGGCAGTTGCTGCGGTGGAGATTTCTTCTGCCGTGAAGGGAATGACTTCGGATTGGGGGCGTAAAAAGACTTCTGGGTCGTGGGCAAGACCGCTCAGTCGGGTGATGTTCTTGCACTGCATATCTGCCTTGGCTCCCAGAAGTTTCTCGTAATAGGCATTGCCGGCATAGAAGGCCTGCTGATAGTATGCCTCGAACTTCTTCACTTCTTCCTCGTCCTTGGGAACTCCCGAAAACTCCGGGGCTATCTCATAGGTGAAGATGACACGGAGTCCGTTGCCGCTCATCGTGATGTAACAAAGGAGGGTGTGAGGATCGGCTATCGCCTTTCGCTTCAGGATGTTAAGTTCTTTGGCAACAAAGGCTTTCCATTCTCCGTCGCTGATGGATTCTTCACTCTTCACTCCTCGTTCTTCACTCCCTATGGCGTGGTCGAAGTCCACGAGCGACATCCCCGTGAGTTGTCTGATGTTGCTTCTGCCTTTTCCTCCCTCGAAGAGGCAAGGCACGGCAAATAACTGGCTTTCGTTCTTGAAAGTCTTGCTACCGGTCTGGCGATAAGACCGGGTGAAAACTGCCAACTTCTCATCGGTTCGAATGAGGTTGGCGACGCCTTCAAGAAGCCCTGGTAAGGGCAGCTTGCAGGTCATGTCATGGAAAATACTTACGTTCATAATCGTTAAGTGTTAGTTGGTTCATTTTTACGTGGCAAAGATATAATAATGACAGAAACAGCCGCCTTAACATGATAAGGCGGATTTTATATTTAATTACATTTTTTAATATTTTTAATCAAAAAGTTATGCCAAAATCAAATTTCAAGGCGGTTAACCGCCAGTTTGGAGCATTCCTTCGTGCTGAGTTGAAGCATCACTGCATCACGGTGGAGGCTTTCAGAAAGCATTGTCATTTCGACCGCAGTGCTTTCTCAGATTTGAAAAGGGTGTAGGAACCAGTGCCTATCCCCTGGGTTACTATCAGCAAGTGTTACTTGCCTTCCGAGAGTTTGTTGACGAAGATGAATTCAAGGAAGTAAAGCGCAGATGGGGAGAGGCGTTGAGCGAGTTTGACGTGATCTAACTATTTTTTCGAGGAAAACCGCCCTACAGTGCTGTGGATGCCCCACCTGTCCCTCCCCTGGGGGAGGGTCCTTAACCCACTCCCAAGCCCTCGCCCTTTCCAAAAGGGCAAGGGATGTAACCGCCCTCCGGTGCTCGGAACCGCTTCGCTATAAGGTTGGCGGGGCATCAAAGCCCTCGCCATGTTGTGCGGGTTGGGACCGCCAGGGAGTAAAAGCTTTGTGTAAGCAGATTCATTAATTAACATAATAGCATAATTATGTATACATTTTTAGATAATATGTTCAAGGTACTCAAAGTTGCAGGTAAGCGTCCAAAAACGGATTTGGTGACTTGAGAAAAATGATGTAACTTTGTCGCCAGTAATTTTAAACGTAAGTAAAATGTACAGCGACAAAGACTTTCAGACATTCTGGTTCCGCTACAAGACGGAAGGGGAGCCACATGGAATTTCAATTAATTCCTTTTGTATTAACCAAGGTGTTCCATACAAGCGTTTGTTTGTCATTGCTTTTGAAAGTTTTGATTGTGATTTTTCCTTCTTGATGTAATTGAGCAATCGCATCTTTAACACCTTGTGTCTTTAGCTCACCGATCTCGTCATCAATGATGCTCTTCTCGACCTGTGATTTGAAATTGGGGTCGAAATTTTTCTTCTTCCAATAGGTTGTATAGCGATTTTCTGATTTGGGAAGCATCCTATAGTCATGTTAAGTATTGAATGTTAAGTGTTGATTTTTGAAGACTAATTATTGAAGAAATAATTTCTTTAGAATGAAGAAAATAGAACTTTTTGATTACCAAGAGGATATGAAAGCACGGATAGAGAAGGCTTTGTGCCTTCACCGTTCCGTGATGGCACAGATGCCTACGGGAACAGGTAAGACCTATCTGCTTACAGCAGTAATAGACTCTTTCGTGAGAGCCAATCCTAAGGCGAAAGTATGGATTGTTGCCCATAGAAGGGAGCTGGTATCCCAGATTGATGAAACCGTAAGGAAGTTCCAATCTTATTCCTCAGCTACCTCTTCTCTGTTGTCATCCGTCAAGGCGATGTCCATCCAGTGGCTAATGAGACACTATGACGAGATAGAGGAAGAGCCTGGACTGATTGTGATTGACGAGGCGCACCATGCGCTTGCCAAGACCTATAAGGAGATGTGGGAGAGATTCCCGAAGGCTAAGTTTCTGGGACTGACGGCTACACCTTGCCGATTGAACGGTAAGGGTTTCACAGACCTGTTTGATGTGTTGGTGCAGTCGTGGGGTGTTCCTGAGTTTATCAGCAAGGGAAGATTGGCGACATACGATTTCGTGAGCATCAAGTCGGATGGTGTGACGCAACGGCTCATTGACTCCTTGCAGAAGCGAGGTGCAGATGGTGACTACCAGAACAAGGAAATGGATATGTTGCTGAATAAGAAGCCGAGCATCGAAAGACTTTACCGGAGCTTGGAGGAATATGGCAAAGACAGGAAGGGCATCGTGTATGCTATCAATATCAGTCATGCTCAGAAAATCACAAAACTGTATCAGGAACATGGCGTGAAAGCCATTGCCATAGACTCGAAGACTCCTGCTGCGGAAAGACAGCAATACATTGAAGCCTTCAAGAAAGGTGACATCCAAGTGCTGGTGAATGTGGACATTTTCTCGGAGGGATTTGACTGTCCGGATGTGGAGTTTGTACAGTTGGCTCGACCTACGCTGTCGCTTTCCAAGTACCTGCAGATGGTGGGACGAGGACTGCGAGTAGCCAAAGGAAAGAAGAACTGCGTGATTATAGATAATGTGGGACTGTATCGGGTGTTCGGGTTGCCTTCGCAGGTATGGAACTGGAATGCGATGTTTGAAGGAAAGCTGAAAGTTGGCAAGAAAAAGGAGACAGCCAAGGAAAGAGAGTTTTTCCTGATGAGCAAGGTGCAAGACGATATTCCGATTCATCCAGACTCGGAAATGATGATGGTGATGAGCCATGAAGAATTGCTCCAAACGATACAGTATCGTGAGTTTGTGGATAGCAAAGGGGAGTTTGCCATCATCAAGCTGCCTGATGGAAAGATGACGGTAGTGAACCGACAAGGAGAACAAGTACTGGAGCCAGGCGATTACTATGACATGAAGCTGCTGGATGGCAACATCCTGTTCTACCGGCCTCGCAGAAAGGCGAAATGCTATTATGACCTATTGGCAAAAGCTGTCATCGACGACGGCACTAACGTAGCAGGGGCTCCCCAGGTTGTCAACATCAAAGGATGGGAGTTTATAGAATATAACGACATCTTCATGTCTCGAACCCAAGAAGAATTTTCTTTGCCCTATCGTCCTTCACAATATGATTTTCTGAATTATGGGTATTATATGATATACAGATCCAGACTTTCTGCTACCGGTTGTCAAGTATGGTACTATTATCAGGGTAGTGAAGGGAAGATGCGCATGAGCAATGAAGAGAGCAGGAATGTATGTTTCCTGCGTAATGATTATGAGCATGTGTATTGGTTATGTGCAGTCCTGTATGGTGAACGTATCGTTGTCATGGACAGCAAAGAGGACTACTACCTGGTGGATTCAAGTTTGAAGAAGACCTATATAGGGTGCAATCAGCCAAAGAATGAAAATGAAGATTTGAATTTTGTCATGCCTCGGATTGGCAAGAAATACTATCAAGTGGCGATGTTACAGAAGAAGGAAATGGAAGCAAGTGAGTTGCTTCTTTTGCATGAGAAGTCAGAGGCAGGTCATGTGGAATTGTATCAGGCCGGAAAGAAATGGGGCTTAAAGGTAGATGGTAAAGTTATCGTGCCACCCCTCTACCACCATATAGCGCTACCTGTCGGTGCCTATTGCGCCTTTGAACAGATACCCAGACATTGGGGTGTTATGACATTAAATGGAAAAGTGATTGTTGATGCCAAATATGAGAAGGTGGAGATTCGTGATAATGGAATCGCCGTGCTAACAGGCATCCTGGGCAAAACACAGACCATCCATCTGAAATAACGGAGGATATTCAGCTTTTCAGAAATGTTCAATTGGTCTATTGGATAGGAGGGGTAATATTATCCTCCCGCCAGAATATAAAGACATATACAGATGTAATGAACATGAGGTTGTAGTAAAAGGTAATGATGGGTTGGCTTTTTACGTTTTGCAAACGTTACTCATTTTATTTGGAATAGCCAAATTTTTCAGATGATTTTTATATTATCAGTGATTATTGTTAGATATCGCAAACTAAATGGGGATTTCTTTGCAGCTATGATTTTTTTTTTGTATCTTTGTCCCCAAATATAAGTACTTAAAGCATATTGTAAGATGGCTGCATTGAAATTATACCCTGTGGGAATCCAAACTTTTGAGCGAATTCGAAAAGAAGATAAGCTCTATGTTGATAAGACGGAATACATTTACAGAATGACGCATTCTGGTGGATGTTATTTCTTCTTGAGCCGACCGCGCCGTTTCGGAAAGTCGTTGCTGGTTTCTACATTTCAAAGCTATTTTGAGGGTAAGAAGGATTTGTTTAAAGGGCTTGCCATCGAAAAACTGGAGCAGGAGTGGACGGAATATCCTGTGCTGCATTTTGACATGTCGGGTGGCAAGCATATGGAAAAGAAGGAGTTGGAAGAATATTTGGGCTATCAATTGGCTAAGAAAGAGGCTACGTATGGTATTACAATACCTCAGAATGGAGCAAATAATCGTCTGACCGATTTGATTCTGACTGCTTATCGAAAGACAGGCAAGCAAGTAGTCGTGCTCATCGATGAGTATGATGCTCCTTTGTTGGATGTAGTACACGAGGATACTTCCTTGCAGGTTCTTCGCAACGTTATGCGCAATTTCTATAGTCCATTGAAAATGTGCGAGCCTTATCTCCGCTTTGTCTTCTTGACCGGTATCACCAAGTTCTCGCAGATGAGCATCTTTAGTGAACTGAATAATATCACGAATGTGAGCATGGATGAGGAGTATGCTGGAATTTGTGGTATAACCGAGGAAGAACTGGTGACCCAAATGTCGGCAGATGTTGATACTTTGGGCGAGAAGTTGGGTAAGACAAGAGAGGAGACGCTTGCGGCTCTTCGAGAGTACTATGATGGTTATCATTTTGCAGATGTCTCGCCTGACGTATTTAATCCATTCAGCTTGCTCAATGCCATGTCAAAAGGCAAATTAGATTACTATTGGTTTGCCTCAGGTACACCTACTTACTTGATCAACATGCTCAACAAGTTCCAGGTAATGCCATCTGAAATTGGTGGCAGTGAGGCTGATAAGTCGGAGTTTGATGCTCCAACCGAGAAGATGACCACCATCATGCCGTTGCTCTATCAGAGTGGCTACATCACCATCAAGGGCTATGACCCAGAGACGGAACTCTATCTCTTAGACATGCCGAACAAGGAGATTCGTGTAGGCTTGTATCGTAGTCTTTTACCTTATTATATAGGTATGAATACGGTGAAGGGTACCACCACAATCGCCAAGATGTCTGCCGCCATTCGTCATAACAAGATAGATGAGGCTCTGGAAATGCTCCAGACTTATCTCGGCACGATTCCTTATTGCGACAATACGGATTATGAGGGGCATTATCAGCAGATGATGTATGTCATCTTCTCCATCCTCGACAATTATGTGGATGTGGAGGTTCACACGCCAAAGGGACGTGTCGATATGGTGCTCCGTACTGCCAGCCATCTCTACCTCTTTGAATTGAAACTAAACCAAAGTGCTGATGTGGCAATGAAACAGATAGACTTGAAGGAGTATGCGAAGCGTTTCGCCCTCTGCGGTCTGCCAATTGTGAAGGTGGGCATTAACTTTGATGTGGAGACGCATACCATCAAGGATTGGAAGGTAGAAGATAAATGATAGAATTCAAGCATAATTCTATTATCCAGCACTCTTTTCTATCCAAGTCATAAGTACCGCCACTGCATATTGCTGTTCTTCTTCTGTCAACTGTCTTCCGGCAGGTATATGATGCCATTTGAAGAAACAACCACGGCAGCAGCAGCCAGTAGCATGCTGGGCAATGAATACGGGATGACCTCTCATCGGTGTCTGCTTGCCGTCATTGGGAATCACTGCAGGAGCAAGGCGTTTGGCAACGAAATCCTCCGCATGCTTACGGATGGTAGCCAAACCCTTTTCTGCAATATATTCCTTATCCTTCTTCGAGAGATGGAAACGGCTGCGGAATGCTGATTGGGAAAGTCTTTCAAACAAATCTGTCAAATCATACTCTTTGTCTGAAGGAGTATGGTCTTCTTTACTATCTGAGGAGATAGAGTCTTTCTGATGAACCTCTATCTCCTCAGGAAACAAATTGAGTTCTACATATTTTGCTTGGTTTCCTTTTGAATCTTTTTTCATTTTTATGAGTCTCCTATATATATGAATCTCCTATATATTTAATGGATATCAGATTCTTCTGCTACAGATGCTTTGTTTTCCTTGGGTTGTGGGTTGGGTACGAAGCCCAGAATGGCAACCAGACAACTCATCAAAGGACTGATGATGTTGAAGAAGC
>ERZ1023666.117-NODE-117-length-37155-cov-45.231456_pt1 | contig 37155 bp, 26 predicted proteins | sample MGYA00380341_ERZ1023666 | MGnify/ENA primary metagenome ERZ1023666 (study PRJEB33179, sample SAMN07448983) | human gut metagenome | biome: Human-gut; feature: Human associated habitat; material: Faeces | host: Homo sapiens | place: India: Bhopal | collected...
AAGTGAGCATGCAATGCTCACAAAATCCGTCAAATCCGTCATCTCCGTGGTGCTATAGCACGTTGTGTGAGCGAAAAAAATCCGTGCAATCGGTGTGATCCGTGTGCTATAATATCAGAATGGTTTTACCGGATAGTTCCCTTTGCCAGAATGGCAAACAAATTGAGATAATAACAAAGATGATATTTGAACTTTGTTATATAGAAGCAATAATTATAGCAATAATTGCCATTAGCATGGCGGCCGTCGCGTTATCCTTGCTCATGTCATTTTAATTATTTATCTTTGCAGAAGATAGGCTGCACTTCGGCATAAAGTTCAAGCGAGCTTGACTTTCTGCTCTCGGTTTGCACTATCTTTGCAGAAAATAGGCTGCACCTCGGCAAAAAGTTCAAGCAAACTTGACTTTCTGCTCTCGGTTTGCACTATCACGGCCCCGTAGCTTAGCTGAATAGAGCGTCAGATTCCGGTTCTGAAGGTCCAGGGTTTGAATCCCTGCGGGGTCACTACACGCCTTTTGTGCGTTACAAGATAATGAGGAGGATCCGTCAAAATGCGATGGACCCTCCTCGTTCTTTTTATTTTGAACACCAGTTTACCAAAAACACACGCAAAGCCTCTACATTGGCATTGGGCTGACAGTCGGTCACGGCAGAGTCTACTGCATGAATAACGTCTGCCGCACCATCCACGGCAGTGGTTAATACCTCCTTGTAGGCAGCAACGTTAGGCCCCATGGCACCACCCAGTTGGTGTCGAATGCCTCTTTCACATATTTCTGTTCAAGCCCTGCCTCGTTCATGTGGGCCAAGCAAAGGTAAATGGTCTGTCTTTTATTGCGTGGTTGTAATATTTCTTGTGATGGATTATACGTTATAAATCGCACTACTTTTTGTGCAGTTTTCGTTGAATGCTGCACTACTTTTTGTGCAATTATGGTCAAATGGGGCTTATTGGGGGTATATTGCACAAATAATAGTGCAGTTTCTTGTAAATATTGCACTATTATTTGTGCAGTTATATGTACAATAGTGTTGTCAGTTCTTATGTAATTTGTAGTGATAACATAATGGAACGAACAATTAATGAGTTCTCTTCATCAGGCGTCAGCCCTTATGTATCTTACAGGCAGGGCGGGCAGCCCTGCCTCAGCTTATGTAAAAAACCACGGCGCCAGCCTTATGTTACTTATGTAGCTTATGTTCTTATGTATTCCGCGGTAAGCGGCACAAGGGCGAACAGCCCTTGAGCCTCATAAACAAGAAAGCAATAGCAAAAAACGCTACGGCGTAGCCCTTATGTTCTTGAGGGCACATGGACGCAAGTCCATGCCCGTAAGTCTTGAAGCACTTATGTTCTTATGTCCTTATGTTCTTATGTTTTCGCGTTAGCGACAAATCTCAAAACTCATGGGACGCGTCGCCCCCATTAGTGCTTGCGTTTTGTGCTTGCGCTTTGTGGTAGCGAGGCCTTTACCATACTACAAAAACTTTACATACAGAGTATCTTACATCTTACACAAACACCTTACAACTCATTGATTATCAATACTTTACTTAGTGTAAGATGCTGCCAATGCCACCTACACACAACCTACACGCTGCCACACGGCACAAGCATGGGAGAAAGACCTCACGGCATAGGGGAACAGAAAAGTCTGTTGCTCCGACAGATTTCTCTACGTCCCCGTGGCGTACCCCCCACCGCATACGTCCAAACCGACTGCACGACGGCGGGGTGAGGTGTGTAAGATGTATGCAGGGGAGTGTAAGATATTTTGAAATCATCTTACACTCTTGCAACGTCTGTATATCAACTTGTTACGCACAAAAAGTGTAAGATGGCAGTAAAAACGCACGCACTCTTTTACATGTAGGCAGACGGGGAGGGTACAAATATTTGTGTACAAATTGTACACTTTTTTTGTGGGGTGCAATGCCTTGGTGTTATCTTTGCAGCACTTTTGTACAAAACCGAATTGTATTGACTACCATGAAACGAATGCTTAACAAAATGCTGCGCTATGCCGATGCCATTGTGAAACGTGGCGTTGACAAACTGATAGACGCTATCGCGCATAGCACGGAACCACAAACTAAAAACGCAGAAACACCCCAGCAGCAAAAATGCATGGGCAACGACACTGACTGCGCACCGCAAGCGACTGGCAGCACCACAAACTGCGGTCTGGCCGAACAAACCATCACCCTGATGGACGAACTGTGCGAGATGCGCTATAATGTGCTTGACTGCACGCCCGAAGTGCAACAGCGCGACCAGCCGGACAAAGGGTTTGTGCCCGTGAGCAAGCAGGGCTCCCAGCCCAGCCTCAGCTTATGTGGAAAACCACGGCGCCAGCCTTATGTTACTTATGCAGCTTATGTATTTATTATGTCTACCGCGCTAAGCGGCACAAGGGCGAACAGCCCTTAAAAGAGCAAAACAAGGCTTGCTTTTTTGCCTGCGCCACCCTGCATCACCCATCTTTATTACGTAATTCTTTGATTTTCAATATGCGCTATTCAATGGCACAAAAGAGTGATGAAGTCAGGAAAAACAATGAGGGAGGGTGCACCAGTTTGATGCGCCCTCCCTCATAGTGGATACTTTGAATAGTTGTGTTGTGCTTTATGCCATAGCCTCCTTAATGCAGCCTACAATGTAGTGCACATCATCGTCGGTGACCCAGGGGCCGGCGGGCAGACAGAAGCCTACCTTGAATATGGCCTCCTCAATGCCGTTGGTGTAAACCTCGGCATCGGCATAGACGGGCTGCTTGTGCATGGGTTTCCACACAGGGCGGCACTCCACTTTTTTCTGCAACATGAACACACGCAAAGCCTCGACATTGGCATTGGGCTGACAGTCGGTCACGGCAGAGTCTACTGCATGAATCACGCCTGCCGCACCGCCCACGGCTGTGGTTATCACCTCTTTGTAGGCAGCGTCTTGCCCCTTGATGCGCACATCGGCATCGAGCGTGGCGGCACAGAGCCAGTAGTTGGCATCGTAGCGCGGGTCGGCCGGCTGCTTGTGCATGTGTACACCTGGCACGTCCTTGAGCAGTTCTTCATACAGGGCCTGCACATGCTTGTGGTGCGCTATGTGGTCGTTGAGCACGGTCATCTGTCCGCGGCCTATGCCTGCGCACACATTGCTCATGCGGTAGTTGTAGCCAATGGCAGTGTGTTGGTAGTAGGGGTAGGCATCGCGGGCCTGTGTGGCATACCACATAATGTTGTTGGCCTCATCGGCATTGCGGCAAATCAGTGCACCGCCCCCCGAGGTGGTAATCATCTTGTTGCCGTTGAACGACAACACACCATAACGGCCGAATGTGCCAAGCACCTGCCCGTTGTAGCGCGAGCCCATGCCCTCGGCGGCGTCCTCCACCACGGGTATGCCGTAACGGTTGGCAATGTCCATTATCTCGTCTATGCGGTAGGGCATGCCGTAGAGTGCCACGGGTACAATGGCCTTGGGCAGTTTGCCAGTCTTTTGTTGGCGGTCGATGATGGCCTTTTCGAGCAGGGCGGGGTCCATGTTCCAGGTTTCGCCCTCGGAGCCTACAAACACGGGCTTGGCGCCAAGGTAGGTGACGGGGTGGCTCGAGGCGCAGAATGTGAAACTCTGCACCAGCACCTCGTCGCCGGCCTTCACCCCGCAGCCAATCAGGGCCAGATGCACGGCTGCCGTGCCCGCGCTCAGGCACACCACTTTGCGGTCGAGCGGTGTTGTGCCATTGCTCTTGCTGTTGGCAAACGCCTCCAAATCGTGCTCGAAGGCATTCACATTAGGCCCCATAGGCACCACCCAGTTGGTGTCGAATGCCTCTTTCACATATTTCTGTTCAAGCCCTGCCTCGCTCATGTGGGCCAGGCAGAGGTAAATGGTTTGTCTTTCTTGCATTGATGTATAATGTGTTATATCAGTATTATCAATTCTTTCTCTTTCCCATTTGCGCCCCATGCTGCAAAAACATTCTTCCTTTCTATTACCATTTCAGCAATCATTCCATCTTTATCTTGATTGTTGTTTTTTGAATAGAACACATAATTCGAGGCATAATCTTTACTGTCAGTCCAGCTGATACCAAAATTTTCAGATTTAGATTCAGTGTTACACATGCCCCTATAAATTTTCAGGGGAAAGAAAAGCGCATTCAAATAATCTTTTTCCTCTTGCTCCATAAGTTGTTCAACATCAACTTTCTGTTGCAATAATCTTAGAAAATCTTTAAGATTAAAAGAGTAAGGCGAAAGGCATAATTGCGCATATATATTATCCGTCATAATATACGCCTCCCTGAGCAGATGATAAGTCGTAACCCAATCCGTCATGAGGTTAGCTGATTCATGCAGCATAATGTCAAAAAGCAATATTCTTCTTTGTCTGTTATTTCTGCACATTACATCGGCATAAATCAACTGCTGTCCAAAATTTATGTCAATAGTTAATCCTCTGAGTTTGTTCTTAATTATTTCAATGTTATTATCAAAGTCACAAACGAGGTTTTCTATCTCAACTAAAATCTGAATTTCTTTACTTGTCATTAAATTCAACTAAGATTTAATCAAAAGGAACTAATTTATATTGTAAGTAAAGTCCCTACTTTTAGGAGGCGATAAGCAAACTACAAATTAGTTATTTTATCTACAGGAGACATAATTCATTTAATTTATTTCCATCAAATAATCATTCTTCGAGAACATACGGCCATACTCAGGTTGGAGGATAGAGGTATCCACCTTGTTGCCTTTCACCCACTCTATAATAGCCTTGGGCAGATTCACACCAGCCTCGTAGCTGAACGGGAATCCACCTCCGAAACGTGGATTCAATTCCAACACACAATATTCTCCCTTTTCGTTTTGCATCACGTCAACGTCAAGATTACCTATGTGCTTCAAGGCAGAACCTATCTTGTGCCCTATCTTACGAACCTCAGGCAAGTCAACTGTAACCGCTTTATCCGTTTCACCAGCACGCATAGCCAGTTTCTGCTTCACGCTTACAGCTACATTGTTGCCTTCAAGATCATTCATAACATCCAGTCCGAACTCCTTGCCGGTAAGTTTCTCCTGTATCAGGATATACTCATCACCTACCGAAGCTGTGGCCAAAATGGTCTTTTTGATTTTCTTCATCAGTAAGTGATAATAAATATCAAGTTCTTCCATATCGGCAATCGACTCCAGACCGATAGAACCAGACCCCCAACGAGGTTTCATAAATAATGGGAAGTGAAGATCGCCAGTTTGTAATGCATGTTTGGCTTCCTCAAGACGCACATAAGTCTTAGGTGACTTAAGCCCCAATGACTCTATCCATTGTGCTGTCTTATACTTGTCAAAAGCAATATCAATGACAGATGGGTCACTAACAATTACCTTCACTCCCTCTGCCTCAAACCTTGCTTTATTCTCAGCCAAGATTGGCAGTTCCAAGTCATTGAGCGACAATAGAGCGTCAATTTTCTGTTCCTTACAAATCTGCAATGTAATGTCCACATACTTAGGGTCATACACAGCAGGAACCTGCAATTTCACATCTGCTACTTGAAGGGCCGGAGCAGACAACTGCATATCGGTAGCCACGACCTTATCCCCCTCACTCATATTTTCCTTGAAATATTTCAGCAGATACGTACGTCTACCAGCGCATGAAAATAGAATGTTCATATTGATAATTTATATTTGCTTAAATTTTAGCATTCAAAGGGCCACCAGTCAACCAGAATATTATGTTACCCTTTAAATCCTGTTTTTTTATAATATCCATCATTCCATACATAGCCTTACCGGAATAGGTCTCGTCAACTAACAAACCACTATTATTTACTCTACGTATAAAATGTCTTTCTGCTTTTGAACTACGTTGGTCGTATCCTTTACCAACGTAGTTGTCAATAAAAATGATAGAATCTGTATAATCCTTGTTTATACCATAGTTCTTTGCTAACTTATTAGCAAAGTCAACTATTACTTTCTTTCCTCTGTCTTGTGGTCGAGCAATAGAAATACCTATCAACTTCACATCACCCCACCCTACAATATCAAGCCCCACAGCCATACCTGCTTGCATTGAACCTGTGCCTGATGCTACGAAAACGTAATTGGGCTTGTATCCTGTATTATCACATTTACGTTTAAGTTCTTTGATGGCGTCGACAAAAGCTTCACCACCAGGCATATCGTGCCCGCCTCCATGAATATAATAAGGCTTCAGACCTTTACTTTCAAAGTTTTGCATTGCTTTATTCATTGTATCGGAAATTTCATTCACCTCTACAAATTCACAACTTGCGCCCGTCATCTTCACAAGATCTGCGTTACCGCCACCTTCTTGAAAATCTGCTTTTGAACCATGATACACCAAATGACATTTCCAACCATTTGCCATTGCCATAAGAGCTATTGCACGATTATGATTGCTATGAATACCTCCACAAGTAACAACGGCATTGTATCCATTCTGCTTTAAGAAACGTTCATAGCTCAATGCCTTTCTTGCTTTATTACCCCCCCGAATGCTCTAAACTTATCTTCTCTAACAACCTTTATAGGAGTATCATCGATTGTTGCATCCTCAACTGTCAAGAACGTTCTTCCTGCCATTTGTTGTCTTCTGTATTCGTCAAAGTCCATCAAATTAGGAGCGACTTCTATATCCTTACGTTGTAGCACATTTTTTATAGTAGTAAATATAATGCGTAAATCCATCACCAAAGAAATATGTTCTGCATAATAAGCATCATACTCAAAACGTTCCTCCCAAAGCACATGGTTACGTCCATGTACTTGAGCCCACCCGGTAATGCCAGGACGTACTGTGTGACGCAATTGCTCACGCTCGGAATAATATGGCAGGTATTTAACCAGTAACGGTCTTGGACCTATCAACGACATGTCTCCCTTCAATACATTTATCAGTTGTGGCAACTCGTCAATCGAAGTGGAGCGAACAAAACGCCCAATCTTTGTCAGTCGCTGAGCGTCTGGTAACAAATTACCCTTTGCGTCCCTCTCATCGGTCATACTCTTGAATTTAATGACCTTAAAGATTTTGCCGTTCTTTCCAGGACGTTCCTGCAAGAAGAAAGTACCTGCCCCTTTATTGGCGAAATGCAGCCAAATGGTTACGACAATAAGGATTGGACTGATACAGCCCAGCGCAATAAGCGCAATCCAAAAGTCAATGAATCGCTTAAAAAAATGTTTGTACATGATTATTTATTGTTGATTTTCCAATCTATATTGACCTCTTTTTGCCATCTGTTTAAAAGACAATGCGAGTTGTTTATTACTCTCTATCGTGAACGTGAATAAGTATCTTCTCCCTTCCTGTGAAATTTTCCCTTTCTTTACGTTCTTCTTTCCATTATATTGATAATAATTTGAAGCATAAAATAACTCGTTTAGATAATCTCGGAAAAGTTCATTTAATTGTTGTTCTGTAAAATAATCAAGTGCTTTTTCTGTTGCTGAAAGTCCTGTCCCGCCACCTCGCCTTTCTACATTTTGATCTTTTATTAGAGTAAGAATAAATTTCTTTTTATCCTCTGGTACCGACATTATTATGGTGTAACCTTTACATTTATCGTATTTTTTCTCCTGAACAGGATTCTCATCGAACATAATCTTTGCGTATTTCCGCAATGTGATAAACATGGTATCTAATCCTACAACAAGTTCTCGAAGATTTTCGGCACCTGCTTTTTCAACCTTATCTTTTATTATATTGTAGTGCTGTCTAAACTCCAATAATTGCATTATTGGTAAATGCTTAATCAAGTTAAACTCATTACAATACACCTGCATTTTCATTCCATACTCACTATGACAATTGTATCGCAGCATTGTCATTTCTGATTCACTCAATTGTCCTCTTATTAGTTTCGCATACAAAATCTTATCTTCTTTGTCCAAATTTGATGTTGAAACAAGCGATGTGAGTAAGTATAACATACGAAAGTGAACTGCCAAATAATGCCTATTTTTTGAATAGTAGTCCATATATACAGAAACAGCAGACTGACATCTTCTATAATAATCATTCTCATTCATAAACTGTTCCTCCATAAATTGGTTGGTTAATGCCTCAAAAGCCTTTCTTCCCACTTCTTTGTTGTCGTCTGTCGAGAAAACGTAATTATTTATAGCATATTGATAAGCAGAAATAAATTGTCCGAATTTGCTATTGAATACCTCCAATAAAGTGTTATATAATTGTTTTTCATTCACAAATGACGTTATGTTGTTTGTTTTAATTATATTCTGATTAGTGGTAATGACATCTCTATTTACTTGTTCTTGACTTTGAAATGTTCTAATGAGTAAATAGGCACTATAAAAAGCTATGATTGTACCAACTACTCCTCCTATAAAATCACCATAGGTTCCAAACAATCCATTGTCTACAGGCCACGAACCATTCCAAGATCTATTCTGCAAGAATAAGATTATAAGACCAGCAGATGCTGTAATACTTACTCCTACAATCCATCTAAATAAACATTTTGATATTATTCTATCTTGGGATTCAATACTATTGTTTTCCATCACAGCCTTAATTTTGCACTTCTTTACATAGAAAAGTCCCTTTTCTTATCTTAATTTTCTGCCCTCTTTGTGCATTGCATTTTGGACAAAGTGGAGCAATATAAAATCCACCAGCATAGTCATGTGATTGTGGTTCTTTGATCAACAGATGTCCACCAAGAGCAATGTAATTATTCTCATCAATGTTCATCAACTTATACATTTTCGACATTATTGGCGGAATGCCATCAACAAATATCATCTTTCCACAACTACAACACTCCAATTGTGATTTATGGTTTCCTGACATAGCACGCCAATAGTTTATCCATGATAAACCCTCGGGTGCTTTTCTTCCAGCTGTATTGTTGCCATTAGATAATTCTGTATCTTGATCTACGTATAGTGTGATATAATCTATATGTTGATCCTCTATCCGTTTTTTATAAGTGTCAAAATCATCATCCATATATACAATCATCATTTCATTCTGTTTCTAGCCAACCACCAAAACGACTCAAAAAGATTCTCATTATAAACTAACTGATATTTCCAACGATTATGCCACCAACGAAAAGTTTTGCCAGCTGCGTATTTCAATTTTTTACCAATGGTGTCGATGGAAGCAGTCGACATTGGCAACTCTTTTTTCTCCTCAAAAATGTCCATAAGAATACGATTGGCAAGTTGCAGGTCGTTTTTATAAGTAAACTGTCTATCATTGGATGTAAAATAAGTGCCATCCATGCCAAAATACACCACGCAAATTGTGGCTATGCCATAAAAGAAATCAAGAATACATTCAGACTTGTAAACATTGATGACTAAACTCCAATCTAAATCCGAGTGATACATCTGAAAAAAAGTGCCGACGTCAAGTACATGGCGCAAAGTAATCTCATTCGAGGCAAAGTGTTCGCCTGTGTGACGTAAAAGGAAAAGTGCATTAAAAGTGGGTGATGGAAACAACACATTGTCTATGGGACTTGACAAGCATTCATGCTTTTGCAGCACTTGCATCAGTGTTTGTTCAAAGCGGATGTTGCTTTTGTGTGACACATCATCAATGAATTTGGCATGATTCTCCACCTCCACGCCATGATAGCAGAAAGTGGAATGCTTGTGGTATTCGCGGTGTACATTTATGCCTAGTTCTTCTTCCACAAATGTATCGACCTCGTTTTGCCTGCCAAACAAGTATATGTCAATGTCTCCCGTTGGACGGTGTTCGGGCCTTGGATAGCACAAACTGCAGCCATAGCCTTTCAGCAGTAACATTGGTATGTTTCGTTGCTTGAGAAATTGTGCCAAACTGGTTATTTGCTGCTCATGCTTAGCATACATGCGCTCTATCATCGCAGCATGACCAATCCATTGTAGCAATAATGCTTTGGGCGGTCGTTGTTCTGATGGTAACTTCTCAATGGCATCAAGTAGCAAGGCACTTACACCTTGGCGTTTAGAGATGTGAAAGATGGCGGGCCAGTTAATAGCCTCAGTAAGTGTACTTTCATTAGTACAAGTAATAGAGGCTTTAATAAGCTCCAATAAATGCGTGATCTTTGGACTAAGCATGCCTATTTCAGTATGTTTTTATATAAATCAGCAACGATTGGCCACATTCTCTTAACATCATACCACTCTAATACTTTTTTACGTCCATTCTTGCCTAGTCGCTCACGTAATTCTTGATTAAGCATCATTTCCATCCCCTTGCATATTCCTTCAGCTGTCAGGTCAATATATTCTCCTGTTTCATGCTCAACTATTGCGTCAATGCAACCATGTGCACGGCTGTCTAAAATGGGTCTTTCCATAGCAGAGGCTTCTATAACACACATACCAAATCCTTCTCTGTGAGAGGGAAAAACAAATACATCAAGTATTGAATAGAAATAAGGTATGTCGCTTTTTTCCACATAGCCTGTGATAATGATATTATTATTGGCTTCAATTTGTTGTTTCTTATAGTCAGAAATTCCGTCACGGATATCAAAATGACCTATTAAAAGTAGCTTGGGCTTTGTGTCATGATGCTTTGTCTGAAATAATTCGAATGCGTCAATAAGTTCAGAAATACCTTTATCGTTGCAAATTCGTCCGCAGAAACCGAATATGATATTTTCGTCGCTTAGTTTGAATTTTTCTTTTAAGGTATAGAGTTTTGTTTTATCAATCAATGAAGGATTAAACACATTCTGCGCATCAATACCACCGCATGTTCCATGTCCGATGACAAATTGTTTTTTAGCGTTATTCAGTTTATCTTTTTCAGCCAGTCGCGATAGCGAATTGCTGACGTTGATAATATTTGAAGCCAATGATGCAACAAGACGCTCTTCTATCTTAAAAATAAAGTGCTTAATTCCAGGCATTGTTGTATAGATCACGCCATGGCGATAATATATTCTGTTCTTTACTCGGCAAAGAGTTGCTGCTGTCATTGCACATAAGGCACCGACGGGGGTATGTCCGAAAACGGCATAAGGCTTTTCTTTCCTAATCAGTGAACAAAGGTTTGCTATTGCTTTGGTAATGGCGATTGGTGATATACTTCGTGGAATATAAATTGGAATAAATCGAACACTATTTTGTTTGCAAAACTTATAGGCTTTCGCCGAGTTGCTTGATACGACAATTATTTCGTAGCCTTGACTTGCTAAGTATTTGAATTGTCCATCGAAAAAACTTTCAGCTGTACCGAATACAGAAAAGACGTGAATTATTTTCATATGCAGCAATTACATGATTTTTATACGCGAAGCAGAGCCTTGTTTATTAGTTCTGTATCTATTTTCTCGCACAACTCATTAACCTTGATTATGACGGCACTTGTCATAGCGTAGTTTATTGTCAATTTTTTATTGGAAGAGTTGACTTTTATGAGTCCATGCTGATTCATGTTGATGAATCTTGCTTCTGCTTTTGAATTGCCATGGATTATTAAATGCCGAACTTCTAAGTATATCAAGGCATCTTGTTTTAGATCCTACTTGATTGCCTAATTACGGCGATTTCTTGTTCAAACTCTTCAATCATTTCATTTGTTATCTTCCCTCCCAACCTTTTTTCTGCCAACTTGTTAGCATTGACAAAGAGCAAGAGAATTGCGTATGCAGCAATTTTAAGGATGCTCGTTAATAAAAGTGTTATAGCTTTCAGCCGCAGTCCCATTTTCCAATGTACGCCGATGGATTTCAAATTGCTAAATTGATAATATAGAATTTTTTGGGCTGTGACATTCCCTGTTTGGTAATAGTAAAGAGGTTTACCTATATTGGCATATCTGTATCCTTCGCAATAGCGCGCAAAGTAGTCGTAATCTTCGCCTACATTAAGTTTATGGTTGTAGCTGAATGTTTTGGCGTGGTCAAGCCTTGCCATTGACGCTCCCAGCGTCAATGGCAAGGCTTGACCATATTGCATGATATTGACAGATTCGAAACTTTTCAAGTTAAAGGTACAGAGAGCTTCGAATTTGTCGTTATATGTAATACCACCGCAGCTTACCAGCATAATTTCGGGGTGTGATTCCATAAATTCTACTTGCGTCTTGATTTTGTCTTTATGCATCATATCGTCAGCGTCAAGGTATGCAAGGTATTTACCTTCTGCTCTATTTAAGGCTTCGTCACGAGCAGCACCTCTCCCACAATTGTGAGAAAGGTGAACAATTTTGAACCGCTTGTCTTCAATTGAATCAAGTATCTCTTTTGTTTTGTCTGTAGAACCATCGTTCACTATTACGCAAATCCAATTTTCATATGTTTGACGCACAATTGAATTCAATGCATAATGGATAGTATTCTCGCCATTATAAACAGGCATGATAATACAGACTAAGGGCATCTGTTTAGCATTCATAGTATGTTGTTGAAGAAAAATATGTCATGCTATTTTTTTAGCACAATTTGTTTGATGAACTTAAGTGAAGTGTGGCAAATATCTAATTTGCACACAAAGAGGTAGTATATGACGTTGAATAAAACAGAAGTAACGGCGAAAGGACAGAGCAATGACATAATGCCATTTTGTGGCAACACGCTATTTGCGGCATAACATATGACACAACAAACTGCGGAAATACCTAGAAATAAGATGTTGTCAGCAAAATAACCGCGAGGCGATATGCCCTTAAAATAATACTGGAAAACGATGAGAGTGCCGTAACCGTAATTAATGATAAGGAGTGAAATGAGTGTGCCTAAAATTGTACCAATCACACCAAACCATAGTGTAAGTACATAGTTAAGCACAAGGTTGGCCACAGCTTCCAATATAGCTCTGTATCTTGCTTCCCACCATAGTCCGGCAGCGTCATGATATACAGCCCTGATGCTACCCATGTTAAGTGAATAGAAGTATATGACAAGTGCAATAACAATGCTATAGGAAAATGTATTGTTGCTGCCTACCCATATGCGCATAAAGGGTTGGAACATTAATAGCAGACAACACGAGAAGTATCCAACAATCCAGTTGAAGATGAAGTTGAATTTTCGCATGTCGTCATAGTTCTTCTTTGTTGATTCGGTGACAAGACTGTTACCTACGCTTGCTGTCATGGCTGTGGTCACAACCCCCAACACACTAATGACGGCAGCCATTATGTAATAATAATTGCCGTATATGGCCACGGTGGTAAGTCCTATCAGCGATGAGATGAATATGTTATTAAGTGCTGTACGGGTTGTGGTGCAGATCTTCGTGATGAAAAGTCCTTTAATTCTTTGATAAATATCTTTTGTCACACATTTGTCTAATGTGCCAGATGGGCGATAATCTGGGTATATTCTGTTTACGGCTTTTGACACCCAAATGTTGTACAACAATGTGAATATGGGCATAATTGCGAGGAATGCATAGTAATTATGGTATACTAATAACAATAATATTTGTATTATGCTTTGCAGTGCTATCGCAATAGAGTTGACATTGCTAATGACGCCAACTTTTTGTCCAGCGTTCAGCAAGGTGCTTTTATATGCATAAAAGAAATATCCAATGGTTGTATTAAATAGAAATATCAGATAGAGAATGTATATGTTGACATCTGATGGCGTTTCACCTTTTATGAATAAGTGCAATATTGGTAATAAGCAGAGTCCAACAACCATAATGCCTGTGCCTATGTAATAGTACACTTTTTTCATGAACTTCAGCAGGGCACATACAAGTGCGGTGTCGTGCATAGCCATTGGCTTATACATACAATACACAACAGCTGTACTTATTCCTAATTCTGCCAAATTTAGCATTTGCAGAACTGATGTGAACAGGCTGTTAAGTCCTGCATACTCCATTCCTAACACATATATCAGTAATGTGCGTGTGATAAATGGTGAGGCAATGTTTATCAGGCGGTTTATCAAACCGAATATGGTGTTATTCAGAGCACGTTTTGCTCTGCTTTCTTCTTTCATTATAAAGTGCTGCTTTATTCCCTATAAATTCATACAATAGTGGCAATCCCATGCCGGCTATCGTATAGTATATCCATGAAAAACTGTCTTTGTAGCAGATGGGATAGTTTGAAATCTCTGAAATGTTTAGCTCATAAAAGTATATTTGCAGCAGACCAACGATCTTGAAAACTATGATATGTGTGAACAATATAATCAGCGTATGTTTTCCGACATAGGCCAATGAGTGCGACAAAAATTTAAGTTTTGTAATGATCTTGGAAATGCAGCCGATAAATGTAAAGCCTGCCAATGAGGCTACTATGAAATATGATGGGGCTATCAGTTCGTTATCTATCAAGCGTAGTTCTTTATCAGTAAAAAAGAGCAAGGCTGTGAGTACGGTTGCAGAGACTAAGGTCAGAAGCAGAATCCATGGCGCTGTCATGTATTTTTGATCAATGTTGTTGTAGAGGATTCTTAGCAGATGGCCTAACCAAAGTAATAATAGTGCGGAACCGATATTATCAATTTCTAATTTGTTGGGTATCACATAATATGTGACTATAAAAGAAACGCAAATTACCCCCCCCACTTGAATAGCAGATAGCCTTTTTGAAACGAAATTGTATATTATTGTAGCGAAGAATAGAACATAAACGAACCATGAAGGATCGGATAAAATTGTTCGTCCGCGGAATGCAAATATCTTTATGACGTTGGCAGAAATGCTTCCTAATGTATTTGGAATAGCCGCATCATGCTGTTGTAGAATTGGGAAGGCAATGAGTATGGCTAGACATATTAAATTCCATTTTACATAAGGTTTGTACAACCCTTTTAGTTTCCTTTTAATAAAAAACAAGTCGCCATTGTCTGTGCTTTTGTATAGCCAGCCTGAAATAAGAAAAAATGCCGGCATATGGAATAAGTAAATAAACCTATGAATCGGCACTTGTGCATGGCCTGCAACCATTAAGATAATGAGCAGTCCCTTCATTATGTCAATAGTGATGTTGCGTTTGGCGTTCATTTTATGTTAGCTAACTGTTTGAGGTGTGAATAGAACGTGGGCATTCCATTTGCTGTTTCTGGATAGGGCCTCTTTTGTGTAAGTTTGAAAAACGACGTGTCAGCATTATATCTTTGCCATGTTTCTTCTTCAAAAGCATCGTCCATCACTCTGTACAAATCGTATAGATGTGGGTTCGAAGTGGGGATACTTTCGATAATTTCGTGTATGTGTGGAATATGAAGATAAGCCAAACGAATTGAAATGTTTTGCAAAAAGTAATCTATCGTGTATTCGTGCTCTTGAAAATATTTGCACATGCACTTGTATACGAATTCAGATACAGGATTGCCTTTCTTGCCATGCATGAGGAAACTGCTCCACATACACTGTGAAATTCTTTGCCCAGTAACGTGCGCGTCATCAATATGGCCTAATTTAGCAGACCAAAACGTTGCATTGTCATTTATGTAATCAATAAAGTGCTCGTTGCACCAAATAGAGGAGTCTATCCATGTACCGCCATTATGATAAAGCAGAGAATTGCGCAAAATGTCTGAAAATTGGGTGACATTAAGCACGTTGTTCTCTAACTTTTCAATGATGTGTATTGGTATGTTCGCATATTGTGCGTAATTATCTTTTGTTATTAGTATCAGCTCAAAATTGCTCGGTATGATTTCCTTCAAATGACTGTAGCAAATCTTGCATAAAATGGGCATTTTATCAAATCCCTGCCACCAACAAACCCATATTTTGTTTGAAGGCTCAGTACTTATTTGTTCTTTGTTAAAGTCTCTTTGTTTAAAGTCGTTTATTTCGTCTGCAAAGAATTTTTCCAGATATTTGTATACAAGGTTCAGGTACGAGTCTGTTTTCCTTGTATATTTATAGTAGCAATATTTCAAGCAAAATAAAATGCCAAAATCCTTGATCAATAGTGATAGCTTGTGTAGCCTGTTTTTCATATCGTAAACAAATTCTTTATATAGTTATGCGAATCTACCCTCAACAAACTCATGCGTTCATTTATATTGTTATAGTTCAGTGGCTTCTGAACCATACATTCCGAAGCCATACGTTGGGTAATTCCGACTCTGTTAAGCATTTCGATAATTCTTGTATTCTTCTTGGCTGGTGGGGGTAGTAGTTCTACGAAAAATTGTTTGTTAAAATTCAACGAAAATGCCACTCCATGAAATGAATTGGTAAACACATACGCTGCACCGGCAAACAATTTGAGCCATTCTTCAGGACTGGCATCTTTTATCACTTTTGCTCCTATACGGAGTTTGTCTGTATCGGTAATGCATATGAGAGGGAGATTAACGGATTTTGCAAATGCTTTTGCCTGTTCAAACAGTTTATGCCCTGTCACCACTTCGTAAACGAGTACATATTTTTCTTCGAATTTCAAATTAAACCTTTTGCCCCATTCTTCTTTGTCAAGCAACAATGTGGGGTCAAGAGTAATAGATATTTTTTTGTCAATAGCACTTTGCAATATTTCGCGCCCACTATTTTCTCGCACACTGATAGCATAAAAATTTTCCAAGTATTTTTGAAAGATTTTCTTGTCTGTCGTTTCACAATTGCCAAGACTTGCAGCATAGGAACATTTTTTCCCAGACTTCACAAAATCAAGGAAGTATGTTGTGTCTTTCCCCGAACAATCAAGATTCCACACTTGGTCACTACCAGTAATGTAATAATCAAAGTTTAAGTTTGTGTGCATAAGGGATTCCCTAAGCAGTAGCTCTTGATCGCCAGTCAGGTATATTCGTTGAAAAGTATTGAATTTTGAAGCTTTAATTTTGTTAGAACGATGTTTCAGTAAAGTTTTTATCACACACTTTATTCCATGTCCAGCCGTATTCCTATGAAAGTATGGATTGAAATAGTTTAGGATAGTCGTGTCTGAATATGCAGACACTGCTGTTTTCAAAGCATAAGCTTGTAGGACTGCACCATAATTTTGAGCGTCTTGAAATGTGATAATAGCTGTTCTCATTTAACCTTTTCGAATTTTTGATGAATGCGATGAAATAAGGACGGGAATATAGTACGTGCTATAAGTAGCAGTTTGTCTTGTAATGGAATTTCTTTTACAAGCAGTGCGCGTGGCCAACTCCTTTTTTTGTGTTCCAAATCGGATATTATTTGTATTTCATTAGGGTAATTATGTTTGACGAAGGTACATAAAGATATAACAGAGCTATAATAACGGTATAGCAGCATATTGCGCAAATGCTCGTAACCTATTGAAACAAAAAAATGCATTTGTTCTTCAATGACTTCCAACCTATTTATACGGTTTAATGATGGTTTTGACCGCATCTGACTATTTGGTGACATGAAATAATAGTACAATACGGAGTCAATCTCGATAATTTTCTTTGCATTGTATATTACTTGACAAATGACATATTCGTCATCAATAGCTTTTTTAAGCGGAAATGTAATGCCGTCAAACAACTTTCGCCTGAAAATTTTGTTCCATAAAACGACAACTTTCAAATATCCTTTTTTTGAACAGAAATATTCATAGAATTCGATTCTGTCAAACGCTTGTTTTTTGTCGCGAGTCTCGTCTGTAAAAAAAACTTTTTGCTCATGTACGATGTTGAATTGGCATTGTACTATGTCGGCAGCCTCCCTGTCGGCTTCGCCCACGAGTTCTTCTAAATATTTAGGATGTACATAGTCATCAGCATCAATAAAACACACGTATTCTCCCTGCGCTTCATTCAATAGCATATTTCGTGCGTTGGCTGATCCTCCATTAGCAATGCTAAATATATGGTAATCATGAAATCTGTTGGCATAATTTTCAAGAAGTGTTTGTGTGTTGTCGGTTGAGCCATCGTTGACTATTAACAATTCAAAGTTTTTGAATGTCTGCATCAAAAGAGAGTCTAAACATCGACAAATGTATTTCTCTGCATTGTATGCAGGAATAAGAACAGAAACTTTCATAATCAGTACCTTTTTAGGTTTATCATAAATACAGAAATGCTGAAAAGCATGAATGGGAGGTAGTCAATGAACGTGTTTCCAACGAAACCATAAATGATAAGGAACAAAAATATCATGAAACCAAGTGAAATGGCTTTTATGTCTTTGCTATCCGTGCAGATCCTTATGTATTTCTTAACATTGTAGACACTTTGCTTGTAGACGCACGCGAGAGAAAATATAAATGCTGAGAAGCCCATAATTCCTGTTTCTGCTAAAATCTGAATATATGTATTATGGACGTCAAATCCTGTCTGATTATATATATTTTTGAGTCCTATGCCGTATAATGGTGAAGATAAAAATCCCTGATAAGCTATGTCCCAAAGATTATATCGTCCATTTGAAATATCTCTTGCGCTACTTAATGTTTCTTCTTTTTCCATTAAATTCATTAGAAATTCGGGATGGGTTGATACGTAGTATATGAAACATAAGGCAATAAAAACAAATCCGCATGCAATTTTGGTTGTTGATAGTTTCTTCATGGTTTGTACTGTGCGTCCCTTGAGAAATTTTGTATAAAATAGAATTGGAACAATAACGGTAAGTATTAATGCTGAACGTTTGGCCGTAGTCAGTATCATTAGCATTGAAACGAAGAGTAAGGCAATATATAGCAGTTTCTTCTTTCCACCTTCAAAAAATTCTGTAATGCACACAAAGACGAACAACGCAAGATAGAAAGCATTAACGCCTGGTTGTGTGGTTAGGCCAGGATTATTGCTACTAATAACTCGCCAGGAATAATTTGAAGTGAAATTGTTACCTAACAATGGTAAAAATATGGTGTCAATTATGCCTTGTGGCAAAAAGTATACGGCGAGACTTGCACACAAATGTACAAACGTGCATAATTTAATTATTGAATATTCGACTTTTGCTAAATTATGAATGCGTAACATAAGCAGCATTGAAAAATTGCAAACAATAAAGCTAAGGATAAAGTTTGCGTCTCCTCCAATCAAATAGTTGAATGCCACTATGCCAACATATGCTGTCCAGTATACAATTTTTCGATTGATATTTACTTTGTCAAAGCAAAAAGGCATATATATGCCATATAACACCAAACAGATAAACTGAATGGACATAATAGCATGGAATATGTCAAAGAAGAAAATTGACACATTCTGTACTATTAGAATTAGTGAAGGGAAAAATAAGTTTTGTTTGTTATGCATTTTTCAATGAGAATGCCGCAAACTTGAGCAAAGTTTGTGGTAATGACATAGTGAAAAGAAAAATAGAAATAAAAAAGCAAATGTCTTGATTCGGGACAATAATGTATGTCTGCTCGCAGAGTGTTCCTCCTTATTTCATGCCAGCACCCAATACCCACATCGGTTGACCAGCTCGTCGTATTCCGCCTCGCGGAGTTGGCGGGTGGGGCTGTTGGCGGGCAACTGCGCTATAAGGGCACTGATGGCCTGCATGACGCGGGCCGTGGCCGCGGTGACGGGCTCGAGTTCGGTGCTGAAACGGGGGAGGAGTGGTGCGTAATAATAGTCGGACTCCTCTACCATGAAGTGAAGCATCTCGTAGACCTCGGCAGGGTCAATTTTGCCCTGTGCAGTGTCGGCAAGCAGCTGCTGGCGCAGCAGGTCGATGCTCTCGGCTTGGGCTGCTGCCTCGTGCTGCGTGCGCACGGGGTGAAAGTAATGGTCGATAAAGGCGTTGCGCTCGTGCAGGGCACGGGGATAGCGTGCGGCGCCCTCATGGCGTGTGGTGGCCTCGTGCTTGTCCACCTCCTCAAAGCGTTCGGCGTGCACCCCCGACAGGGCTATGCTCATGCCGCCAACCTGCATTACCAGACGACGGTCGCGTGAAATGCGTATGACGTAGCCCTCAATGCCTGCAAAGGGGCCTGAGGTGATGCGCAGCAAGGTGCGGTTTTGGGCATAATAATGAAAGGGGTGGAGCAGAAAACGAATGCGCTCGGGGTCGGCTTGGGCTATGCGCATGAAGGGTGTCATCTGGCTGTGGGGTATGATGGCCACACGGCCGTTGCTGCAGTCCTTGCACAGGTGGTAGGGCGGCAGGTTGTTGTCGAGGTAGAGCTGGGTGTCGGCCGGGGTGCCTTGCAAAAACACAAGGCCGCTCACCGTGGGCACCGACAGGGAGCGGGCGCCTCCGGTGCCGTCTTTGTGGCGCGGCACGTATTTAATGCTTTTGTGTATGAAGTAGGGGCGTCCGTCGTGGCGCAGTTGTTCCTCAACAGCCCGCACCCGTTGGTTGTGTACAAAAATATAGCACCAACCTGTGGCTGGTGCATTGTCGTGGTGGAGTGGTGAACTCGATTTGGTGTACGATTTTATTGCCGGACCTGCCTGTGGGGCTGGTTCGGCGTGCTGTGTGCCTTGCAATGTGCGCGTTTTGCCATCAGGACGGCAATAGTGCGTTTGCGGGGCGGCAGAAAGAGAATTCGTACTATCCAGTGTCATAAACTCTCTTCTACATTATGTTGTCAGCTGTGGCTGGGCTGAGATTGGCTGCATGTGCTATCTCTGTAGTCCTATACGTATAGGCCCTGTCACTTGCCACTGGCGTTGACGCTTGGTGCGCAGCAGCCAGTTTTGCAACATTATTGTTCATAGTCTGCTTGCCATTTTGGGTATGAATGATTGGCAAATATCTCTATCAGTTCGTGTATGTTTTCTATTATAAACACGACCTATGGCACAAAGGTAGTGTTTTTCTTGCAATTAGGACACTTTTACACTGCAAATATTCTGCTTATATACGCTTTATGTCTGTCTTTGGCACAGTTAAGGTGTTCGGAAATGGCTGATTATCAGGTGTGTTGCGAAAACATACCTGCTTTATAATGTTAAAGTCATAATGATAAGAGGCTTATAAACCTTGGCATACTTACCTGTAAACCTGTCAACCTGGTCAACTTGTTTACTAATTCCGCCAGCTCTTCTGTATCCCGCGTTAGCGGCCCAAGAGCGGAGAACTCTTAAAGGTTCGTCGCACCAAAATAGGGTGAGCTTGAAAAAACGCCATAAAAATTTGGGCAAACACCTCCTTTCACCTTAACTTTACAAAACCAAAAGGCCCCATGCCGCTTAACAGCAAGAGCGTGGGGCGTAGTAAACATATAAATATGCGCCAATTCAAAGATATACGTATTGCCGTAGCTGGCACAGGCTACGTGGGCCTGAGCATAGCCACCCTGCTGTCGCAGCACCATCACGTGACAGCCGTTGACGTGGTGCCTGAAAAGGTGGATAAACTCAACCGCCACGTCTCGCCCATACAGGACGACTACATTGAAAAGTATCTGGCTGAAAAGCCGCTCAACCTCACCGCCACCCTCGACGGGCGTGCAGCCTATGCCGACGCCGACTTTGTGGTGATAGCCGCCCCCACCAACTACGACCCTGTAAAGAACTATTTCGACACCAGCCATGTGGAGGAGGTTATCGACCTCGTGCTTGAGGTCAACCCCCAGGCTGTGATGGTGATAAAGAGCACCATACCCGTGGGCTACACCCGCAGCCTCTACCTCAAGTATGCGCAGCGGGGCGTCAAGCAGTTCAACCTGCTCTTCTCGCCCGAATTCCTGCGCGAGAGCAAGGCCCTCTACGACAATCTCTATCCCAGTCGCATCATCGTGGGCTACCCCAAGATAATTGACACTCCCGAGTTTGAGGCCGAAAACCGCGCCATCGAGTCGGTGACCGATGTCGAGGCCATGCACCAGGCCGCCCGCACCTTTGCCGCCCTGTTGCAGGAGGGTGCCATAAAGGAGAACATCGACACCCTGTTTATGGGCATGAAGGAGGCCGAGGCAGTCAAACTCTTTGCCAACACCTATCTGGCCCTGCGCGTGTCATACTTCAACGAGCTCGACACCTATGCCGAGATGAAGGGTCTCGACTCGCGCGCCATCATCGAGGGCGTGGGTCTCGACCCCCGCATCGGCACACACTACAACAACCCCTCGTTTGGCTACGGCGGCTACTGCCTGCCCAAGGACACCAAGCAACTGCTTGCCAACTACCAGGACGTGCCCGAAAACCTCATCGAGGCCATTGTCGAGAGCAACCGCACCCGCAAGGACTACATAGCAGACGCCGTGCTGCACAAGGCCGGCTGGTACGACTATTCAAGCCGCAACCAGTATGGCACCGACCCCGCTTCGTGCACCATTGGTGTGTACCGTCTGACCATGAAGTCGAACTCCGACAACTTCCGCCAGTCGGCCATACAGGGCATCATGAAGCGCATCAAGGCCAAGGGTGCCGAGGTCATCATCTACGAGCCCACGCTCAACGATGGCACCACCTTCTTTGGCTCACGTGTGGTCAACGACCTGGCAGCCTTCAAGGCGCAGAGCCACGCCATCATAGCCAACCGCTACGACAGTTGCCTCGACGATGTGAAGGACAAGGTGTACACACGCGACCTGTTTAGAAGGGATTGAGATACGAACTCAGAACTCTTTAATATTTTGTAGTCAACATACTTCTCCACCCGAGTGGCGGCAAGCGCAGAGCGATACTGCGGTGGAGAACTTCATTTTTTCTCGTATTCAGATACGGCGTCTGTCGCCAACAAAACAGCACCTTCGCAGTATGCTGATTTTAAGAAATTAGCTGTCGGCTTGCAAATATCTTTGAGAAATATTATCTTTGTGAAAGATATTTATTAAGGCTATGATACTTAAGGAGTTTGTTGATAGAGAAAAAGATAAAAACCGCTTGCAATCGGCCCTCAAACGCGCAGATTGCCAGTTCATTGTAGTGTATGGTCGTCGCCGAATAGGCAAATCGGCCTTGATAAAAAATGTACTACGTGCAGACAGGGACCTATACTTCCTAAGCGATCAAACATCAGAGCAAAATCAACGGCAGCTGTTTGCCGGTGTTATAGCCACATATATAGAGGGTTTCGACAAGTTACAGTATCCTGATTGGGAAACATTGCTACGTGCGATGAACAACCAGTTGAAGGGTAGGCTCACAATATGTTTGGACGAGTTTCCCTATATGGTAAAGAGTTGTCCTTCTTTGCCATCGGTATTGCAAAAGTTGTTGAACTTACGCATATTGAAGTTCGATTTAATATTGTGCGGTTCGTCACAGCAACTGATGTACGATTGTGTGTTTGACAAAAAATCCCCACTTTATGGTTTGGCAGACGAGGTAATAAAGCTTGCCCCCATTCCAGCTCGTTATGTGATGGATGTGTTCGATTGTGATGCAGAACAAGCCATAACCGAATACGCCATTTGGGGTGGAATACCACGTTATTGGGAGTTGCGCAAGGATTATGCCACTTGTAAGCAAGCCATACAGGCTTTACTGCTCGACACACAAGGCATTTTGTCTGAAGAACCACAACGTTTACTGCGTGACGATATGCGCGACACAGTTCAAACCGCTACCCTGCTTTCTATTATAGGCAATGGTGTCAGCAAAATGTCTGAGATTGCATCACGAGCAGGAAAGAACGCCAATGAAATTACAGAACCTCTAAAAAAGTTGCGTGATCTTGGCTATGTCAGACGTGAGGTGCCGTTCGATGAAAATGAGCGTAACAGTAAAAAAGGAATATATTACGTTGAAGATAATCTCTTCAAGTTCTTTTATCGTTTCGTAGCCCCTTATGCTTCGCTGTTAGAGTTTGGAGCAGTTGATGCCGTGTGGCGTGTTATCGAATTGCAAATGACATCGTTTGTAGGTGAGTGTTGGGAAAATCTCTGTCGCAAATATGTCAGTGGCAATGTGGTTGAAGGCATTCTTTATGATAAAGCATCCCGTTGGTGGGGGAAGGTTTTTACTGATGATTGTCCAGAGGGCGAGATGGTAGAATTAGACGTGGTTACGCAATCGTTTGACAAAAAGCACATTCTGATTGGGGAATGTAAGTGGACGGGCACAGAAGATGCCGACAGACTCAATGCCCGGTTGCAATCCATAGCAAAGGCTCTGCCATTTGCCAAACGTAAACAGATACATATAGTGTTCTTTACGAGAGTTGAGCCCTTACATGCAGAAGGCAAAACCATCTTTTTGCCCAAGGATATATTGAGCTAAGAGCAGTGCTCTTTATCACCCCCAATTATCTCCACCCGAGTGGCGGCAAGCGCAGAGCGATACTGCGGTGGAGAACTTCATTTAATAGCATACAACGCATGGCTTTCGAGCATATAATATAATGTAACGGCTTGAAAGCACTTGTCCCATTAGTTAAACACTTATTTTATTTGAGCATACCACCTAGACCCTCGTGCAGGGCCGGGGAGGGTGCGTTGTGCAGTTTTTTTGCAGTCGTGCGGCCTTGCCAATGATAGCATTTTATGCTTTTGCTCTTACAGGCAAGGTGCTCAAAATCGGCATCAAAAGCGAGACCGTTTTGGGGTATTCTATTCGTAGTTTCAGCTGTCCGGTATAACGTAAACATGCGAACGGACTCAAACACTAACCCAAGCACCAAACGCTACCACCAAACGCGACCTTAGAGCGACGCGTCTCGAGGCTGCTGAAAAATGCCCGACGCGAGACGCGTCGCCCCCATTAGAGCGCAATTTCTTGGCATAACAGTTCTTCCCATAGCTTCAAATCCGCTTTTTAACCTGTCAATCTGATAGAAAACGCTACCTCTAATGGGGGCGACGCGTCTCGCGTCGGGAACTAAGGCAAAGGCTCACAAACAGACATGTAATTGGTGCTGTTTGTGAGCCTTTATTTAGTGTATGCACATTGCAATTTTCCCGACGCGGGACGCGTCGCCCCCATTAGAGCTTGCGTTTAGTGCTTGCGTTTGGTGCTTGCATTTAGTGGTAGCGATTCACGCTTGGGGCCGTTCGTATGTTTACGTTTCAGCGGACTGCAATAATTTGTTTTTACCCACCGCCATGTTGATGGCGGCTACTTTTGGTTTTGCTCGTCCAGCACCTCGTAGCGTGAGTGCTTGCTTACATATTCGGGCACGATTTGTTTCATTTTGCGTACGGTGTCCATGTCGTTGTAGCGGGCGGCAATGTCGCGCAACTCCTCAAGCTCGCGCTCAGCCTCGTCGTACTCGTAGTTGCGCACCATGGCAATGCGTATTTTGGGGTGGAACGACGGCAGCGTGTTCTCATTCTCGTTGAGCACCTCCTCGTAGAGTTTCTCGCCCTCGCGCAGACCGGTGTACTTTATCTCCACATTGGTGGCACCGCTCAGCTTTATCATGCGCTGTGCCAGGTCGGCAATGCGCACAGGTTCGCCCATGTCGAACACAAATATCTCGCCGCCCTTGCCGTGTGTGCCAGCCTCGAGCACCAGTTTGCAAGCCTCGGGTATGAGCATGAAGTAACGTATGATTTTGGGGTGCGTCACCGTGAGCGGTCCGCCGGCAGCCAACTGCTTGCGGAAGAGGGGAATGACCGAACCATTCGAGCCGAGCACATTGCCAAAACGTGTGGTGACAAATTGAGTGACACCCTTTATTTTGCCGTCCTTGATGGCCTTGTCAAGGCTCTGCACGTATATTTCGCAAATGCGCTTTGAGCAGCCCATCACGTTGGTAGGGTTCACAGCCTTGTCTGTCGAGATCATGACAAACTTTTTCACGCCATATTTCACGCTCAAGTCGGCTATCACCTTGGTGCCCCACACGTTGTTCTGCACGCTCTCGCTGGGGTTGTCCTCCATCATGGGCACATGCTTGTAGGCTGCTGCGTGGAACACGTAGTCGGGGCGGAATTGGTTGAAAATCTCCTCCATGCGGTCCTCCTTGCAGATGCTTGTTACCACGGTGTGTGCCACCAAGTCGGGGTATTTGTTCTTCATCATCAGGCGTATGTCGTGTTGTGGCGTTTCGGCCTGGTCGATGAGCATCATTTCGGCAGGTTTGTACACGGCTATTTGTCGTACCATTTCAGAGCCTATGCTGCCTGCCGAGCCAGTGATGAGCACCTTTTTGCCGCTGAGCAGTGCGCCCACGCTCTCCATGTCCACCTGTATTTCGTCGCGTGGCAGGAGGTCCTCGATGCTCACCTCGCGCACCTGCACATTGCCCTTAGAGTCCTTGTGCTTGTTCCATTCGCGTGCGTTTTGTGTGATGTATATCTTAACACCAGCGTTGATGAGCAGGTCTTGCAGCTGTTTGTTGTTGACAAATTCGTCGTGTTTGAGCGGACTGATGAGCACCGCTTTAATTTGCTTGTTGCGTATGACAGCTGGCAGGTTGTTGTGCACGGAGTAGATGCGCTTGCCCATGAGGCGGGTGCGCAGGTCCTTGTCGTCATCGCTGATGTATCCCTCTATCAGGAATTGCACGGGTTTGTTGTTGCGTGCGTTATTTGTCAGGGCAATGGCGCCCTCGCGTGTACCATATATGAGTGTGCTCTTGGCCGATTTGCTCACCAGTGCGCTTTCATATAACAGTTTAATCAGTATGCGCGACATGCACAGCAGCGACAGTGTGCCGATGTACACCACCAGGGTCATGCGTCCGGTAATGGCGTAGAAAGTGCTTCCGAGTGCATAGTAGCACACTGCAAAGTTGAAAGTCAGTGCCAGCACCAGCGACAGTGTTTGTGCATACATCACCTTGAGCAGGTCGATGAACTGCGAGTAGCGCAGAATGCCCGAGTAGGTGTGGAAGGCACGGAACCCGATGAGGTTGAACAGTGCAAACATCAGGAATGTGTGCAGCAGCGTGCTCCAGTTGGCTATCATCTCGCTTGCGGGGTGTCGCAGCCACATGACAGACAGTCCGCCAAAGAAGCAAGCGGCCAAGTCGAACAATATGATGCACCAATAGGGCAGGGCATTGCGCCCGAAGTACCAATTGAATATCTTGTTGACTATTTTCATAATTAGAGAGTACTTTCTATAGTTTTTTCGATTATAATTATATATATAGTTCGTGTTTGTGCGTCGGTCGTGTGGTTCCATACATATTGGCCGGCCGACTGTTTGTTTGGTGTGTCATAGTTGTGACATTTAATGGTTTTGTGCAATCGTGTAAAAGCTATCCAGCACGCGGCACATTGTTTCCAAAATTCTCCAAAGCCTTTATTTGCTCGGTTTGTGCTGTATACTATGTATTGGCACAAGTGGCAAGTGATTGCAAATTTACAAATAATTAGTTTGTGAACAAGTGTGAGAGGATAAATTTGTGAAAGAAAAAGTGCAATTAGTGTGGTAATGTGACACGTCGTACCATTGCTTGTTTGTTGCTTGATGCGTTGGCCGCTAACGCGGGAAACAGAAGAACATAAGAACATAAGGACATAAGGACATAAGGACGTAAGATATAACGTTTGTGCTTGCCGCTTACCGCGGGAACATAAGAACATAAGTTTGCATAAGATACACATAAGGCCGCTGCGCGGCTGACGGCCACGGACTATCGTCCGGGTGGCCTCAAGAGACATAAGGGCTGGCGCCGTAGCGTGGTTTGGTTGGCCGCTAACGCGGAAAACAGAAGAACATAAGGACATAAGAACATCAGATAACGTTCGTGTTGGCCGCTAACGCGGGAACATAAGAATATTACCGCATTAGCATATTGGTACAATATTACCATATTATCTTTTTTGTTTTTGCCTGCATCTTACACTTTTGGGGTGTAACAGATTGAAAACCATACTGTTGTGCAGTGTAGATTGTATTGGTTTTTGCCTACACTGCCATCTGCACAAGCGGTTGCTTGCACAAGGTGGAAAAAGCGGTACGTACCGATATTTTAGTGGGTTGTGGCAGGTCGTTTTTTGGTTTGTAAGAGCGCGTTTTATCGTTTACGGGAGGCCGGAATTTCTGTTGCTCTGACAGAAATTCCGCCCTCCCGTTAGCGTTGCGCGTAGTGGTTGTGGCGCGATTGTGTGGTAGTACAAGCCTGTGTGCCGGTGGTGTGCAAGCAGTGTGCAGACAAGTGCAGGTGTGGTATTGCAGTGTAGGTGATTTTTAATAGAATCTACACACCTGAAACGTTTGAAAATCAGGGGATATTTTGCTAAAAGTGTAAGATGCAGGCAAAACGGCCAATAGTAAATTGTATGTAATGGCGCTTGCACAAATGTGTCTGCACTCGCCTCAATATCCGTCTGCACTCACGTCACCCATGTTACAGCCGTTCCAGGGCCTTCCGTGCACACTCATAGCCCTCCTCATACAGAGCGTTAAGTTTGTCCGTATTGTTTTCAAGACGCCCCACCTCGACAGGGCGTTGCGGCCTGATGGACAATATGCGGCCCTCGTCCTCGAGTCGCTCCACCAGTTCGAGCTGGGCATTATATATGGCATGGCGCTTGCTCAGCAACAGGCGCAGACGCGGGAAGCGTCGGTAAATGTATTTCGGAATTTTGATGTCGCGACTCGTTTCGCGGTAGCCGCGGTTGCGTGTGAGCACCACCACGTTGAAATCGTGCCCCGTGCTGATGGCGCGCTCCACTGGTATGGAGTCGGCAATGCCGCCGTCGAGCATGGGCTGGTGGTTAATCCACACAATGGGGCAGACATAAGGCAGCGACGACGAAGCCTTGGCAATGTTGAGCAGACGGTCGGGGTCGGTGCGCTCCGTAAGGTAGCATGCCTTGCCCGTCAGGCAGTTGGTGGTGACCATCTCAAATGTCATGGGGTTGGCAAAACAGGCATCGTAGTCGAAGGGCAATATCTCGTTGGGCAAGGTGTCGTACAGAAACTTGCGGTCGAGAATGCAGTGCTGTGTCCACAAATACTTCATGCCAATGTAGCGGTGCTTTTCGAGCATGTCGATATTCGTCACCTTGGCACGTCCGCGCTGCCGGCTCAGATACGACAGACCATTGCACGCTCCCGCCGAAACGCCCACGCCATAATTAAAGGTGATATTATTGTCGAGAAAATAGTCGAGCACGCCGTCGGTAAACACGCCACGCATGCCTCCGCCCTCAAGCACTAGTCCGGTATTTGTGTCAAATGTCATGGTTTTGTAGCTTAAAACACACTATTTATTATTTATTTAGGGCAAAGATACGCGATTGTGAAAGAAAAGCAGTACTTTTGCCCATATAAATAAAGTGAAAGCGTGCCATTACGACACACCATGTCACACATTATAATTAAAAACCGGTGGCGGATTTTTGGGTTGACAAGTCGACTGGTTGACGGGTTGACAAGTAAGTAGGTTATACGCTTTACTGAAGTTTAGATTTCAGCCCGCCCTTACTAAGTTCTAAACTTCAGTAAAGTGCATGACATACTTACCTGCCAACTTGTTAAGCTGTTACCCCGTTAACCAAGAATCCCGTCATCGCGCAATAATATAAGGAACAAGCAATATGTTATTTTCAAAAGAGACCTACGTGGAACGCCGCCGCAAGTTGCGCGAGCTGGTAGGCAGCGGCCTGATTGTGCTGTTTGGCAATAACGACAGCCCCAATAACTATCCCTCAAACGTGTACAAGTTCCGTCAGGACAGTGCATTCCTCTACTTCTTTGGCCAGCACCGCAATGGGCTTGTGGGCGTGATAGATGCCGACTCGGGCAACGAAGTGCTGATAGGCGACGACATAGACATTGACGACATTGTGTGGTATGGTTCAGTCACCTCGGTGGCCCAAATGGCCGAGGAATGTGGCGTGGGCGCCTCAGCCCCTATGACACGTTTGGCCCAGATGGTAGAACACGCTGTGACTGACGGCCGCAAGGTGCACTACCTGCCGCCCTACCGTCACGACACCATGATACAGATAATGGACTTGCTCGGCACCCACCCCTCGCAGCAGCGTGAGGGCGCCTCGCTCAGCTTGATAAAGGCGGTTGTAAAATTGCGCTCTATCAAGAGTGAGGAGGAGATTGCGGAGCTTGAACGTGCCTCGGTCATTGGCTACAAGATGCACACCACGGCCATGCGCTTGGCGCGTCCGGGTGTGACGGAGCAGTACATTGGCGGTGTGCTCGACGGCATTGCCTCAAGCTATGGCGCACAGGTGTCGTTTCCGAGCATTGTGTCGATGCATGGCGAAATATTGCATGGTTACCCCTCGCCCCGCGCACTCGAGGCCGGACGCTTGCTGCTGGTTGATGCCGGTGCCGAAACCAATGAGAATTATTGCTCAGATCACACCCGCACCACCCCTATCAGCGGCAAGTTTACCACCAAGCAAAAGGAGATATACGACATTGTGGCCGACTGTCACGACCTGGCTTTGAGCCATGCCCGTCCCGGTGTGCGCTGGTGGGACGTGCACATGGCAGTGTGCGCCCTTATGACCGACCGCCTCAAGGAACTCGGCCTGATGAAGGGCGACACCGAGGAGGCTGTGCGTGCCGGTGCCCATGCCTTGTTCCTGCCCCACGGCCTTGGCCACATGATGGGCATGGACGTGCACGACATGGAGGGCCTCGGACAGGTGTATGTAGGTTTTGACGACGAGACACGTCCCTCGAGCCAGTTTGGCACCAACGCCCTGCGCTTTGGCCGCCGCCTTGAGGCCGGACACGTGGTGACCGACGAACCGGGCATCTACTTTATACCCGACCTCATTGACGATTGGCAGAAGAAGGGTATCAATGCCCAATACCTCAACTTTGACAAGATTAACGCATACCGCGACTTTGGCGGCATTCGCATCGAGGACGATGTGCTTATCACTCCCGATGGCTGCCGTTTCCTTGGCAAGGACCGCATTCCGTACCACACGGCTGATGTGGAGCGCTATGTTGAGGAACACCGCGAGGAGAGTCCGGTGATTTATTGAATTTACTTATCAAACAAATAACACAAACCAACAAGTAATGAAGAAGACTATCCTTATTGCAGTAGCTGCACTCTGCCTGCTGCCAGGAAGCCTCGCAGCACGCAAGAAAGCGTCTGCGACAAAGAAAGCCGACGAGATCACTTTTACCACAATCAAGGCTAACCCTATCACTTCTATTAAAGACCAGAACCAGAGCGGTACCTGCTGGGCCTACTCTTCGCTGGGCTTTTTCGAGGCCGAACTCTTGCGCATGGGCAAGGGCACACACGACCTTTGCGAGTCGTTCCTCGTATATAACACATATATGGACCGTGCCGACAAGGCTGTGCGCACACATGGCGATGTGAGTTTTTCACAGGGCGGTTCGTTCTACGATGCCGTTTATTGTATGAAGAACTATGGTATGGTGCCGCAGTCGGCCATGCCTGCTCCTGGCACGCTCTATGGCGACAGCCTCTTCAACTTCAACCAGCTCGATGCTGTGACCAGCGCTTATGTGGGTGCCATTGCTAAGGGTAAGCAGAACAAGATTTCGCTCTCTTGGAAGAAGGACCTCTCAAACATTTACAAGAATTACTTTGGCGAACTGCCTACCGAGGTGAAGGCTGAGGACGGCAAAACTTATACGCCGAAGACTTATGTGACAGATTACCTCGGCCTTAACATGGACGACTATGTGTCACTCACTTCGTACAATCACCACCCCTTCTACAGCAAGTTTATCCTCGAAATTCAGGATAATTGGCGTTGGGCCGAAAGCTATAACTTGCCTCTCGACGAGTTTATGCAGGTGATGGACAGCGCTGTGGTTAACGGCTACACCTTTGCATGGGGTGCCGACGTAACAGAGGAGTACTTTGGCCGTCGCAATGGCAAGGACTACGCTTATGTGCCCAAGGACCTCAAGGTGCGCGACCTCACTGGTTCGGACGCTGCCCGTTGGGGTGGCACTATCGGTACTAACAATGTACAGGTGCCCTCAAACGACGAGTTGACTATCACACAGGATCTCCGTCAGCAGGGTTACGATAATTGGGAAACTACCGACGACCACGGTATGGTTATCTATGGTTTGGCCAAGGATAACAAGGGCCGCGAGTACTTTATGGTTAAGAACTCATGGGGCGACTATGGTAAATACCATGGCATGTTCTATGCCTCAAAGGCTTATGTGGCTTACAAGACCATGAATATTCTTATCAACAAGAAGGCTATCCCTGCCGCTATTGCCAAGAAGTTGGGTTTGTAATAGGGCTATAATATGTTAACGGGCTGACGCCGTAGTGTTACGAGTAGTAACGCTACGGCGTCAGTTTGTTTGCACATCTGCGCATCTGCGCATTTGCAAGCATTGCTTGCACGGCCGCTAACGCGGGAAGCATAAGGACAGAAGAACAAAAGGACAGAAGATATATCGTTTGTGTTAGCCGCTTACCGCGGGAACATAAGAACATAGGTTTACATAAGAAACACATAAGGCCGCTGCGCGGCTGACGGCCACGGACTAACGTCCGAGTGGCCTCAAGAGACATAAGGGCTGACGCCGTAGCGTGGCTTGTTAGTTGCTTGGCGTGTTGGCCGTTTACCGCGGGAACATAAGAACGCAAGTTCTCAAATAAGGAGGCAAAGCCGTAGCGAGTGCGTCCGTGCTTTAACAAACATTGTTACCATATTGTTACTGATTTATAGGCGTTTGCTATCCCTTTGTGCCAAATAATGCTTAACTTTGCACGCTTAGTAAGGCGCATGTGCGCCAACTACACATTTCGATCAATCAAAACAGAAGAAGTATATATCACACTACGATGAACAAGAAGTTGTTTTTTGCCGCAGCCATGGCCTTGATGTGCGCCAATGCCTCGGCACAGCAAGTGAAAGTGTATGACACTGGCCGCAAATGGAACCAGGAGTTTGATGCGCTCATTCAAGGACAAAACATCAAGCGTGTGGCAGCACGTGGCTTGCAAGCTGTTACCCCCGAAAGCCTGCTGCGCATCAACGTGAGCACTGCCGAAAATGCTGCCGGTGACGTGGCCGACTTTATAAAGCAAGCCGGCTACGAGGCTGAGGCTGCTACCGATCAGCTGGTAGTGGCCAACATTCCCGCAAGTTTCATTCCCACGCTCGCTGCGCAGCGTGACGTGCTCTATGTCAACAAGACGCGCCAGTTTCGTGCCTTGATGAACAATGTGCGCCCTGAGACGGGTGTGACCAAGTTGCAGGAAGGCACGGGCCTCGACACCCCCTACGATGGCACCGGTGTACTGATAGGCGTGATAGACCAAGGTTTTGAATACAAACATGTAGCCTTTGCCGGCCGCAGCAAAAAGTGGGGTAGCTCCACCGCCAGCGGTGCATTGTCGGGCAGTGCCCCCGCAGCCGACAATACCGACGAAGTGGGGCACGCCACACACGTGACCAATATAGCTGCGGGCAACAAGGTGGACGGCAGCGACTACTATGGCGTGGCCACCGGCTCAGAGCTGCTCATGATGAAGTCGGACTTCAACGACGGCACTGTGCTGTTGCAAGCCGCAGCCATCAAGAAGTATGCCGAAGATAATGGCATGCCTTGGGTGCTCAACATGAGTTTCGGTTCGAACCTGGGGCCGCACGACGGCTCTACCGACTATGACCAAAACATGGACAAGCTCTGTGGTAAGGGTGCCATCATGGTGGCAGCCATGGGCAACAGCGGTGGCGAGAAAATGCACTGCACCTATACCTTTGAGTCGGACAGCACCATATATATATATATGAAGCCCGAAAGCGGCAACACTAATCAAGCAGTGGTGTCGCAAGTGTGGGGCAATAGCACCAGCGGTGAGAAGAACCTCACCATCACCCCCGTGCTTGTGTCGGGCAGCACCCTTTACACCCCGACTTCGATTCAGCTGCGTCAGGCAGGCTTTACCACCTCGGGCGGCATCGACCCATACAGCAACCGCCAGTACTACTCAATGGGAGGTGTTGTTACCGAATTGGCATCAGCTCTCTCGGCCAAGAACGGCAGTCTGTTGTGGAAAATTACAGGCAAAAAGGGCGAAACCATTCACGCATGGGTTGAACCAGATCAATATCCTTGCTCCTTTACACGCAAGACATTCACCATTACCAAGCCCACACCTGTAAGCTTTACTACGCTTGCTGGCGATGACAACTACATTGTGGGCGAAGGTGCAGCCTCTGTGCCTCAGGCCATAGCCGTGGCTTCGTACAACGCTGCAAGCAGTTGGACCTCGTTGAACGGTGGTAGCTACAACTATACAGCCTCTATTGGCGTAGCCAAGGCCATGAGCGACTTCTCGAGCAAAGGCCCATGGCTGGGCAAGGCTAACAAGCCTACCATTGCCGCTCCTGGTGGTTGCATCACCTCAGCCTATTCTAAGAAGTCGCAAAATTTCAGTCCCATGAAGGCAGAACTGGTGCAGGATGTCAAGGTGAATGGTCAGCACTATTACTATGGTGTGATGAACGGTACTTCAATGGCCACCCCGGTTGTGACGGGTATCATAGCCTTGTGGTTGCAGGCCAACCCCGATTTGACCCCGGCCGACATTGTGCGCATCATGCAAAAAACTGGTCGTCACGACAGCTACACTGGCAGTCGCAATCCCGACGAGTGGAGTCCCTCATGGGGTTATGGCAAGATTGACGCCTACGAGGGCTTGAAGGAGGCCATCAATTTGCGCACAGCCATTAACGAGACGATGAACACTGCCGCTCCGGTAACTCTGAAAAAGGACAATGACTGCTGGAAGGTACTCTTCAACAACGATGAGTCGTATGCCGACATTCAGGTAGTGTCTTTGGGCGGTCAGACTGTCAGCCATGCTCACCTTAATGCCCCCCGTCACGGACAAGAGCACGTTGTGAGTTTGCAGGGCCTGACACCGGGTGTCTATATCTTCCGCATCAACACTACTGCCAGCAGTTTGACACGCAAGGTGGTGGTGAGATAATGTGTTAATGAGATAATGTGCTGACGCCTTAGTATTGCTATAAATATATAACAACGCTAAGGCGTCAGCACATTAGCATAACAGCATATCAGCTCGCGTAAGCGGGCATATTTTTCATTTTATTCATTCTATATTATGTACAACTCAACCAAGAAAGCGCAAGTTGCTACGTTCAGCCAATTCAGCCGCAAGGGCTGGAGCCTGTTCAGTTGCCTGCACCGCGAGGTGCGCATCGGTGTGTTGGGCGTAGCCACTTTGGCCAGCGCCACACCACGACTCATGGCCGCCACTCCGGCACAAGCCGAAGGCAGCATGCAGACAGGCATTGCCACCCACGCCGACACCCTGGCACTGGGCGAGGCCAACGTATCAGCCTCACGCGCTCCAATGGCCGCCAATGTGGCCGCACGACAAGTGTTGACGTTGACGCACGACGATCTCGCGGCAGCGGGGGTGCGCACCATCAACGACGTTCTCAAACTCTCAGCAGGCGTAGATGTCCGGCAACGCGGAGGGTTTGGTATTCAAACGGACATCAGCATCGACGGCGGAACGCACGACCAAATCACCATTCTGCTAAATGGCGTTCCCCTTGTTAATCCGCAGACAGGCCACAACGCGGCCGATTTTCCCGTTAATATTTCAGACATTGAGCGCATCGAGATACTCGAGGGCGCTGCATCGCGCGTAATGGGCAGCCAAGCCTTTAGTGGCGCCATCAATGTGGTGACACGTGGCACGAGCGCCACCACGCCCCACCTCGACGCCATGGTAGAGGGCGGCAGCTACGGCACTGTGCGCGGCGAGGCCCGCACCGCCTGGCAGTGGGGCCAGGGCTGGAGCGGCACCGCAAGCGGCAGTTATCAGCGCAGCGATGGTGCCACAGCCAATAGCGCCTTTAAGGGCGGCAAGGGCTTTGGCACACTCAACTATGATGGCTCCGACTTCAGCTTTAACCTGCAAGCCGGTGCCACAGCCAACGACTTTGGCGCCAACACCTTTTATTCGGCAGCCTATCCAAACCAGTGGGAAGCCACACGCCGCTACCTTATATCGGCACGGGCCGAAAGCAAGGGACGTGTGCACCTTGTGCCACAAGTGTCGTGGGTGCGCAGCCTCGACCATTTCCAGCTCATCAAGGGCAGCACCACGGGCGAGAATTTTCACCGTGGCGATGTGTTTACCGCAGCCATTAACGCCTGGACACAGTGGGCCCTTGGCCGCACAGCCTTTGGGGCAGAAGTGCGCAACGAAAACATTTACAGCACCAATCTGGGCCGCGACCTGCAGCCCGGGCAATATATCGGCATAAAGCACGAGGACGGACGTTCGTACACCAAAAAGGACGACCGCACCAACCTGTCGTACTTTGCCGAACACAACTTTATGTGGCGGCAAGTCACCCTGTCGCTTGGCGTGATGGCCGAGCGCAACAATGCCATCGACCACAAGTTCCGCTTCTATCCTGGCATCGACCTCAGCTACCGTCCCGCCAATGCGTGGCGCCTCTTTGCCTCGTGGAACAAGTCGCTGCGCCTGCCGTCGTTTACCGACCTGTGGTATAAAAGTCCCACACAGGAGGGCAATGTCGGACTCAAACCCGAGGAGTGTTCAGCCTTCCGCATAGGGGCCGACTTTATACACCGCATTGTCACACTGCGTTTCAACGCCCGCTACCAGCGTGGCACGCACATGATAGACTGGGTGATGCGCTCGGCAGAGGACAGCAAGTATTACGCCACTTCATTCTCGCTCGACAACTATGGTGTTGGGGCCGATGCGCGCATTTCGCTCAGCGAGTGGTGGGGCAAGCACCAGCCGTTTGAGTGGCTCACACTGTCGTATGCCTGGACCACGCAGCACCGCCGTGCGGGCGAGCCTTACTTCAAGTCGAACTACGCCATGGAGTATTTGCGCCACAAATTTGTGGCACATTTGCACCACCGCATCGTGTCGCGCCTTAGTGCCGACTGGACTGTGCGTGTGCAGCAGCGCGAGGGCGCCTATCTGGTGTATCAGGCTGCCAAGCCTACTGCCGACCTGCGTCCTTACGGCACACATGCCCTGCTCGATTGCAAATTGCAGTGGACTGCCCCGCGCTACACGCTCTTTGCCGATTTGAATAACTTGACCAACCACCACTACTACGACCTGGCCAATGTGCGCCAGCCCGGCTTTATTGTCATGGCCGGCGTAAAGTTTAATCTGTGGTGAGGCGGGTTGACAGGTTAACAGGTTAACTTTGTTGACGGGAAAGTTTGTCGTATTTACAGCCCATTGTTTTGAATAAGGGCAATACGGACAAACACCCAACGCTACCTCTAATGGGGGCGACGCGTCCCGCGTCGGGCATTTAGGAAAAGGCTTACAGGCAGAAGTGTAATTACTGCTGTCTGTGAGCCTTTGTTTATTATTGCCCGGTAAAAACCATTCTGACATTAAAGCTCACGGATCGCACCGATTGCACGGATTCTTTCGCTCATACAACGTGCTTTAGCACCACGGAGATGACGGATTTTACGGATTTTGTGAGCATTGC
>ERZ1023666.119-NODE-119-length-36987-cov-29.110934_pt1 | contig 36987 bp, 22 predicted proteins | sample MGYA00380341_ERZ1023666 | MGnify/ENA primary metagenome ERZ1023666 (study PRJEB33179, sample SAMN07448983) | human gut metagenome | biome: Human-gut; feature: Human associated habitat; material: Faeces | host: Homo sapiens | place: India: Bhopal | collected...
CGGCATATCTCAAGGCTAAGTTCTTTATCAACGATGGTACTGCCGGTACTCCTATCAATGGTGCAAATGCTTCTGCTGAAAAGGTAGTAAACGAAGGTGTTGTAGTGGCACCAACTCCAAACCCTACCCCTAATCCACAGAATTTGGATGTCCAGTATTAGACCAATCCAAATGGTGCAGGTGTTAAGAAAACCATTACTGTAGATGGTGATATCAGCGATTGGGATGAGAGTATGATTATAGCACAGGGTGCTGCCAATGACGACCCACGTGTATATATGCCTGCTGCCATGCACGAGAATCCTGTCGATCAGTCTTATTCAAAAGATCCTTCTACTACAAGAGAGAAGGAAGATGCCGACAATATCACCGTTCCTTTCGCTTATATTGGCAAGTCCTTGTAATGTTATATATATAAGGTATAATAAATAATATAATAGATGAATAGAACTGAGCTCTTAGATGGCAGTGCCATCTAAGAGCTCTTTGTATTTGGCAATAGCATCAGCTATTTCGCTTATTCTGATAAACTCATCTGCGGAATGGGAGCGGGAAGACTCTCCTGGTCCCAACTTGAAGGAAGGAAATGGCATCAGAGCCTGGTCGCTAAGGGTAGGACTACCGAAAGGCTTCATCCCCATGGCTACACATTTCTTAATAAGAGGATGCTCAGGATCAATACGGGATGATTTCAAACGGAAACTGTGAGCCTTTACTTCACTCTTCAAGTGCTGGCAGATAAAATGATAGACCTCCTCATTGTCATAAAATTCATTGGTGCGGATATCTACCAGCATCGTACACTTGTCTGGAATCACATTGTGCTGAGTACCTGCATTCACTACCGTTAATGTCATTTTGGTAGGACCTAAGAACTCGCTTACTTTCTCAAACTTGTAATCACGAATCCAGCGCATATCATCCAGTGCCTCATAGATAGCGTTTACTCCTTCGTTACGGGCAGCATGACCGCTCTTGCCATGAGCGATGACATCTAAGACCATTAACCCCTTTTCTGCTACAGCTGGATTCATGCCAGTTGGCTCACCAACGATGGCTAAGTCGATATGAGGTAAAAGTGGTAAGGTGCGGCTGATGCCATCCTTGCCGGAAACCTCTTCTTCTGCGGAGGCTAAATAAATAAGGTTGTATTGTTGAGGCCTTGCTGTCAATAATCGGAATATCTGCAATAAAGAGCATAGTCCACCACCACAATCATTACTGCCTAAGCCATAAAGCGTTTCTTCGCTTTTGTTTTCTGTTGGCAGATTATTGTTATTACCATTATTAAAGAGTGGGATAGTCTTTTCTATACTTGGAGTAAAGGGGTCTCGGGTCCAGGATGCAACTGGCTTTACTGTGTCAATATGTGCATTGAGCAGCAAAGTAGGTTTGCTTTCATCAAAATACGGGTCTATCACCCAAATATTGTTGGCTTCCCTCTGAGGTTCAAAACCATAACTGCGGATCGTCTGTTCCATGATATCTGCAGCATCCTTTTCATTACGGCTTACAGATGGGGTGGCGATGAGCTTCTTCAGCAGCTCAACGGCATCATTGGTGAATTGTTCTTGTGTCATCATAATCTCCCTTGTTTTTGAATTCTGTGGCAAAGTTACGAAAAAAAGAGCAGACAAAATGGAAAAAATGCCATTTTTATTTTGTTTTGTCCTCTATTTGCCGTATCTTTGCACCCATATAAATAACAAAAGCTTATGCAAATCAATAGTCATCTTTCAGTACTGATTCACGACTTAGCTAATAAGTATGGTGATAAACCGGCGCTTACGTTCAAGAAGTTCGGAGGCGACCAGTGGCAGACCGTTTCATGGAATCAGTTCTCGCTGAGAGTGAAACAAGTTAGCAACGCTTTGCTCAACATCGGGGCAAAGCCACAGGACAAGATTGCTGTGTTCTCACAAAACTGTGTTCACTACCTTTACACAGACTTTGGTGCTTATGGAGTGCGTGTATGCTCCATCCCTTTCTATGCCACCAGCAGTGAGCAGCAGATACAATACATGATCAATGATGGTCAGGTGCGCTTCCTCTTCGTGGGCGAACAGGAGCAGTATGACAAGGCACATCGTGTCTTCGCCCTCTGTCCATCCCTAGAGCGCATCATCATCTTCGACTCCAGTGTGCGCATCAGCACTCATGACCCTAACGCCCTTTACTTCAAGGACTTTGTCAAGTTGGGTGAGAACCTGCCACGCCAGACGGAGGTGGAGGAACTCTATAAGCAAGCCTCGATGGACGACTTGGCGAACATCCTCTATACCAGCGGTACCACCGGCGACAGCAAGGGCGTGATGCTCACCTACGGACAGTATCATGCAGCCTTGAAAGCCAACGATGAGTGTGTGCCTGTCTCGGAGAAGGATCGTGTCATCAACTTCCTTCCTTTCACCCACATCTTCGAGCGTGGATGGGCTTATCTTAGTCTGAGCGAGGGCGCACGCCTCTTCATCAATACTTATCCTCACGAGATTCAGGAGAGTATGCGAGAGGTGCATCCTACCTGTATGAGCAGTGTGCCTCGCTTCTGGGAGAAGGTATATATCGCAGTGAAGGCGAAGATGGACAATGCCTCTGCCTTCCAGAAGAAACTCTTCAACCATGCCTTGGCAGTTGGTCGCAAGCGCAATATAGAATACCTCGCTAATGGCAAGCGCCCGCCGCTCACCTTGGAGTTGGAATACAAGCTCATCAACAAGACGGTGCTCAGCATGGTGCGCAAGCAGCTTGGTTTGGAGAATCCTAACATCTTCCCTACGGCAGGTGCTTACGTAAGCCCAGAGGTGGAGAAATTTATCCATTCCATCGGTATCGGTATGGTGGTAGGTTATGGCTTGACCGAGAGCCTTGCCACGGTATCATGCGACCATCTCGACAAGAAGTTTACCATCGGTTCGGTGGGTCGCCCTATCTCCGGTGTGCAAATCAAGATAGGTGAGGACAACGAGGTTCTCCTGAAGGGCCCTACCATCACCAAGGGATATTACCATCGTGCTACCACCAATGCCAAGGCATTCGATGAGGAAGGCTACTTCCATACGGGTGACGCCGGCTACTTGAAGGATGGCGAGTTGTACCTGACCGAGAGAATCAAGGACTTGTTTAAGACCTCCAACGGAAAGTATATCGCTCCACAGCAGGTAGAGTCTTTGCTCTTGGTGGATAAGTTTATCGACCAGGTGGCAGTCATTGCCGACCAGCGCAAGTTCGTGTCAGCCTTGGTAGTGCCAGAGTTCCGTATGGTAGAGGATTGGGCTAGAGAGCATCAGGTGGCATTTGGCAGTCGAGAAGACCTCTGCGCCAATGAGAAGGTACACAAGATGTTGATGGATCGCATCCAAATACTCCAGCAGCACTTGGCATACTACGAGCAGATCAAGCGTATCACCCTCTTGCCTCATCATTTCTCGATGGAATCGGGCGAACTGACAAACACGCTGAAGATTCGCCGCCCTGTCATCAACAAGAACTACAAGGCGGAGATCGAGAAGATGTACGAGGAGTAAACTATAAATTCTTAATTAAATCAGATGATAACATCAGATCAGTTGAAGGATGTGATGGACCGTGCTGAGGCACTCCATCGCTATCTCAATATAGACCAGAAGAAAGTAGAATTTGAGGAGGAACAGCTCCGTACCCAAGCTCCTGACTTTTGGGAAGACCCGAAGTATGCACAGGAGCAGATGAAGAAGGTGAAGAGCATACAGAAGTGGCTCGATGGCTACAAGGAGGTGCGCCTCTATGCCGATGAGCTACAGCTCGCCTTCGACTACTACAAGGAGGAAATGGTGACTGAGCAGGAGGTCGATGACGACTATACCAAGGCCATCAAGGCGATAGAAGACTTGGAGTTGAAGAACATGCTCCGCCAGAAGGAAGACCCTATGGACTGCGTGCTCAAGATCAATTCCGGTGCCGGTGGTACGGAGAGCCAGGACTGGGCTTCAATGCTGATGCGTATGTATATGCGCTGGGCTGAGGCTCACGGCTACAAGGCGACCATCACCGATATGCAGGAAGGCGATGAGGCTGGTATCAAGAGTGTGACCATGACCATCGAGGGCGGTGAGTACGCATACGGTTACCTGAAGAGTGAGAACGGTGTGCATCGCTTGGTGCGTGTATCGCCTTTCAATGCCCAAGGCAAGCGTATGACCAGTTTCGCCAGTGTCTTCGTCACCCCATTGGTGGATGATACCATCGAGGTGTATGTCGATCCAGCCAAGTTGTCGTGGGATACCTTCCGTTCCAGTGGTGCGGGTGGTCAGAACGTCAACAAGGTGGAGTCGGGTGTTCGCCTTCGTTATTGGTACACCGACCCTGATACCGGCGAGGAAGAGGAAATTCTTATCGAGAACACCGAGACACGCGACCAACCAAAGAACCGTGCCAAGGCTCTCTTGCTCTTGAAGAGTCAACTCTACGACCGTGCCATGAAGAAACGCTTGGAGGCAAAGGCGAAGATAGAGGCTGGCAAGAAGAAGATAGAGTGGGGAAGCCAAATCAGAAGTTATGTCTTCGACGACCGCCGCGTGAAAGACCACCGCACCAACTATCAGACCTCTGATGTGGATGGCGTGATGGATGGCAAGATCGATGGATTCATCAAGGCATACTTGATGGAGTTCCCGACAAATGATAGTGAAGAGTAATGAACGAAGAGTGAAGAATCTAAGTGTGTTCTTCATTATACTATAACCTAATAATATTAAACAACTATGAGTAGTAATAAGGATTTGAGAAGGGCAAAGCACGCCGCTTACGAGAAGAAGCAGGCTGCCCAGGGTGAGAAAATTATCAAGTGGATATTCGGTATATTGGTAGCGCTTGCTATCCTATTCGCCATTTATTCTGCGACGATAGCATAAATTGAGATTATGAGTGGATTAGAAATAGAAAGAAAATTCCTCGTTAAGAAGGGCGACGCTTACAAGAGCGCCGCCTTTTCTAGTAGTCATATCCAGCAAGGTTATATCCCTGCCGATGGTGCCACCGTGCGCATCCGCACTCGTGACGACAAGGCTTACCTCACCATCAAGGGCAAGTCGGTGAACGGCGGTATGACTCGATACGAGTTTGAGAAAGAGATAGAGATGGATGAGGCGCAGCATCTCTTGCAACTTTGCAAGGGTGGTGTCATCGACAAGTGTCGCTATCTCGTGAAGAGTGGCAACCATACCTTCGAAGTGGATGAGTTTTATGGTGACAACGAGGGACTCGTCATGGCGGAAGTGGAGCTCGGCAGTGAGGATGAAACTTACGAAAAGCCCGACTTCATCGGAATGGAAGTGACGGGTGACAAGCGCTTCTATAATTCCCACCTGCTCAGCTATCCATTTGCCATCTGGCGCAATACATTGCCCGAAGAATATCGCTAATCTTGTGATTTTTGTATAAAAACCGCAAATATTATATATTTCTGCGATATTTGCTTTCAATTTATACGTTTAAGTGCGAAATATTTTATAATTTTGCACCCGAATAAAGAGAAAGTAAAGAAAATGACAGAAACGAATAGAGGTAGTTTTGGTAGTAAGATAGGTTTGATTCTTGCTACAGCAGGTGGTGCCGTAGGACTGGGCAATGTATGGCGTTTTCCATATATGGCAGGTCAGGAAGGTGGTGCCGCCTTCATATTGGTATATATAGGATGTGTGCTCTTCCTGGGCATCCCTTGTATGATTTCGGAATTTATCATCGGCCGTCATGGTGCATCCAATACGGCTCGTGCCTATACCAAACTCTCGAATGGCAAGCCTTGGAAGTGGGTGGGCTACCTGGAGGTGCTCACGGGATTCTTAATCACGGGCTACTATGCTGTCGTGTCGGGATGGTGCTTACAATATATATATGCCAGCATCATGGGTGAACTGCATGGTGATCCAGCCTTCGTGGCAAACTATTTCAAGGAGTTCTCTTCCGACCCAGTGCGACCAGTGATGTGGACGGTGGCTATCTTCTTGATATGTCACTTCGTGATTATCCATGGCGTGAGATGCGGTATCGAGAAGGCATCCAAGATTATGATGCCTATCCTCTTCATCCTCTTGCTCATCATCGTGGTGGCAGCTTGCCTGTTGCCGGATGCCGGCAAGGGTGTTGAGTTCTTGCTCAAGCCTGATTTCGGCAAGGTGGATAGGGGCGTGTTCCTCGGTGCCTTGGGACAGTCGTTCTATTCCCTCAGCATCGGTATGGGATGTATTTGTACCTATGCTTCCTATTTCAGCCGACAAACCAACCTGTTTAAGTCTGCCTTGCAAATCTCCCTCATCGACTTCTTGGTGGCGATATTGGCTGGCTTGATGATATTCCCTGCGGCATTCTCGGTGGGCGTTTCGCCAGATAGCGGTCCTTCGCTCATCTTCATCACCTTGCCAAATGTTTTCAATGAGGCGTTTGCATCGGTGCCAGTGTTGGGTTGGATTATCTCCTTGCTCTTCTATGTGCTCTTGTCGTTGGCGGCATTGACCTCGCTGATGTCATTGCACGAGGTGAACACCTCTTTCTTCTATGAGGAGTTGAAGATCGACCGCAAGAAGGGAGCGATGCTCGTTACCGTTTCGTGTGCCATCATCGGAGCCTTCTGCTCGTTGTCATTGGGTGCCACCGATGCCTTGACCTTTGCGGGCAAGACCTTGTTCGACTGGTTCGACTTCATCACGGGACAGATCTTCCTTCCTATTGCGGGCTTCCTTACCTGCTTGTTTATCGGATGGTATGTGCCTAAGAAACTGGTGAAAGACGAGTTTACCAACTGGGGCACCTTGAAGGGCAGTCTCTTTGGTGCGTATTTGTTCTTGATTAAGTTCGTATGTCCTATCTTGATTCTTTTGGTATTCTTGAATCAGTTGGGATTATTGGACGGAATATTGTAATTTGTAGTAAATGGAAAATAGAGGAAGTTTCGGAAGTAAGTTGGGCGTCATCCTCGCTACGGCTGGTTCTGCTGTGGGCTTGGGCAATGTATGGCGCTTCCCATATATGGCAGGTCAGAATGGAGGTGCGGCGTTCATCCTCATCTATCTGGTGTGCATCTTGTTGCTTGGTTTGCCAGGTATGTTGGGCGAGTTCATCATCGGTCGTCATTCGGCAGCCAATGCGGCTCGTGCCTATCGCAATCTTGCCGGGGACAAGGCGTGGGCGTTCATGGGATATATGGGAGTGGTGACTTCCATGATTATCCTCGGTTTCTATGCCGTGATAGCCGGTTGGTGCTTGCAGTATCTCTATGCCAGCATCATGGCACAGGTACAGGGCGATGCCGACTTTGTGGTCAAGTACTTCCAGGAGTTCTCTTCCGACCCGATACGTCCTACCTTGTGGACGGTGGCGTTCATCCTCTTGACCCACTTCGTGGTGGTACGAGGTGTGCGCAATGGCATAGAGAAGGCATCCAAGATATTGATGCCGCTCCTCTTCGTGCTGCTGGTAGTCATCGTCATCGCTTCTTGCTCACTGCCAGGGGCGATGAAGGGCGTGGAGTTCTTGTTGAAGCCTGATTTCACCAAGGTGGATAAGAATGTGCTGCTCGAATCGCTCGGGCAGGCGTTCTTCTCGCTGAGCCTCGGTACGGCGTGCCTCTGTACTTACGCTTCTTACTTCAGCCGACAGACCAATCTCTTGAAGTCGGCAAGTCAGATTGTAGTGATTGATACGGTCGTCGCTGTCTTGGCTGGTTTGATGATATTCCCTGCCGCCTTCTCGGTGGGCGTCCAGCCAGATAGTGGTCCTTCTTTGATTTTCATCACGCTCCCAAATGTCTTCAACCAGGCGTTTGCGGGTATGCCGATTGTGGGTTATTGCGTGTCGGTGCTCTTCTATGCCTTGTTGGTGTTGGCGGCATTGACCTCCACCATTTCTATGCATGAGATAGGTACGGCTTGTATCTATGAGGAGAAGAAAATCAGTCGCAAGAAGGGTGCTTGGGTGGAGACCATCATCTGTTGTGTCATCGGTATCTTCTGCTCGTTGTCGCAAGGCGCAGTGCCAGAGTTGGTCATCTGCGGCAAGGACTTCTTGGGATGGTGTGATAACCTGACGGCACAGTTGCTGATGCCAGTGGGTTCTTTCCTCACCTGCCTTTTCTTGGGATGGTATGTGCCGAAGAAGATTGTGCGCGATGAGTTCACCAACTGGGGTACGCTCAAGGGTACTCTCTTCCCTGTGTTTCTCTTTATGATTCGCTTCGTCAGCCCAATCTGTATCTTAATGGTATTCCTTCATCAGCTGAAAGTATTCTAAGAGGTATAAAGAGATTTTGAATAAAAAATAGGAAGCCTATTTCGTTTTTGAGAGAAGTTTTATTCTCTTTGGAGTTAGATGTAATTTAAATTTAAAATCTCCTTAGAACTCGATGTAAGGCTTCAGCCTCTCGATTTCATTGGTAGGAAAGTCTTTGAGGAGCTTTAGCTCTTGAAGGTTGTGGATGGGACCTTTCAAGCGGCGGTAGTCGCAAATCTCCTTGGCTTGATAGAAGTTGAGGTAGGGATGCTGACGGAGTTGGTTGAGGGAGAGCTTGTTGATGTTTAGCTTCCTCACTTCGTTGGCGTTAACGGTGAGGAAGGGTAGGGCTTCCTCTGGCAAACCTTCTATCTCCCGAAGTTGCGAGAGAGAGGCGAAGCCGCCCAACTTGTCTCGGTATCGGACGATGGCTTTGGCATAATAGCTGCCGATGCCCGGTATCTTCATCAGCTCTGTCGTATCGGAAGAGTTGACGCTTACGTGCTGTCCCGGCTTCAACTTTTGGGGATAGCTATATACTTTCTGCTTTCCTGCTTCAGGGTAGGAACTTCCATCCTGCGAATTTCCTCTCCCTTGAGCATACCCTTGTCGTCCCGTCTTCCTTCCGTAATAATCGGAAGCAGGACGGTAGTCTTCACCTATTATAATATAAGGGGCGAGAACCTCGTATTGCTTCTTGGTCAAGCCATAGAGGCGGGCGAAGTCGGAAGGCTCCCGAAAGATGCCACCCTTGGCACGATAGCGGTAGATGCTCCTCACTTGCCATGGTTGCAAGCCGAGGCGGAGCAGTTGGGTGCTGTCGGCAGTATTGGGGTCGAAGGCGAAGAGTTCGTGGGGTACGCCATCCACCTTATAATATAGGTGTTCCTTCTCATAGGCGTTATCCTTTGAGGTGGCATTCCGCTCGTTTGCACTTGCAGCCTTGTCGAAACGAGCTGGATAGTTGTGGAAACTGCCGTCGCTGCTGGGACTCAACATGCCCACTACGATGACGAGGGTGATGCATACGATGACGATGCCGAGAAGCACCATGATGGCTTGACGGTCGTTGCGCTGGAGATAAAAGAAATCTTTGAGGTGAAACATATCGTTTTCGCTTTAAAGGGTGAATAATGTTAGATGTTAGAGAAGAGCCGAAGCCCTATCTCTGATGGATAGTCGGGATTACTGGACTCGAACCAGCGACCTCATCGTCCCGAACGACGTGCGCTACCAACTGCGCTAAATCCCGAGTGGTATTCCTGAGGCAAGCCTTATCGCATACCTCGCAATATCGCTTGCAAAGTTACACTAAATACGATATAAAACAAAATATTAGCGGCTTTTTTAAACTTTTTTGAAAGAAAAGTGAGGAAAAATTTGGTGGAACGAAATAAAAACGCTACCTTTGCACTCGCAAATGAGTAATCCTCGTTTGTTTCATATAGTTGGTGCCATAGCTCAGTTGGTAGAGCAAAGGACTGAAAATCCTTGTGTCCCCGGTTCGATTCCTGGTGGTACCACTTATCTTCTAAGAAAGCCAATCCTTCGTAACAAGGTTTGGCTTTTTTTCATTTTCTGCCTCTTCCGTATCAGTTGTTTACTATATCGCTGCAAAGCCTCTGTATGCGAAAACGTTTACGTGAGAAAGTCAACAGAAATGTAGCCGACTTATTGATTATTTCCTTACCTTTGCAAACGAAGATGAAATAAACAATCGCAACTACGAATCAATCTAGAATATAAATCTACTAAACACTTAACAAAAAAATGAACAAATTCTACTTTTTACTGTTAGCGGGATTGCTTTCTGTCAATGCGTTCGCTGAGAACAAGCAGACCGTTACGATTGATGGTCAAGCCGTAGGCAAGACTGTCAAGGAGATCACCTTTGATGGTGATAATGTCATCCTGAGTTATAGTGACAATACCTCTGATACAAAGGATATGTCACTCGTTTCCCTCGCTTTCACATACGATGGCACCACTGGCATCGACCAGGTGGAGACCACCGAGAAAGCTTTGCAGGGTAAGGTATTCAACCTCAATGGTCAATACGTCGGCACTTCTACCGAGGGCTTGGCTAAGGGCGTGTATATCGTCAACGGAAAGAAAGTAATCATCAAGTAAAAGGAGGGACAAGACATGAAGAAACTTATTTTTAGTTTGGCACTCCTCTTGATGAGTGTCAGTGCAGCTTTGGCACAGACATGGGCGTTCAATGAACGTGACCCATTCATCGGTGACGCTGATGAGGATTTGATTAATGCGGATGCAACCAATTGGTACAACGATGCAACCAAGTCTCGTTACAATTTCTTTTCTGCTTTGGACAATGCTGCTTTGACAGCTAATGGTACAGAACTTAATTTCGCTAAAGGCTTGCTCTTCAAGTGTAATGCGGGTACACCATCTCAATCAAGTGGAACACCAGCAGAACAAAATGGTAAGATTCGCTTGAACTATGGTGGTGAGTACTTGGAGTTGAATGGTACAGGTATTATCGTTACTATCCCTAATGTTAAGCAAGGTTGGGTGGTAACTGTAGTATGCAAGTCTGCTAAGTCTAAGACAGCTCGTGGCTTGTATGTCAGCAGCAATGTCGGTGGTACAACCAACTTCAATACAGCGTCTGCCAATCAGATGACTTGTACTGGTACAGTTTCTGAGGCAGGTGACGTAACCTTGACAACTAACGATGGTGGTATGTTGATTTACAGCATTTCTGTCAAGGACCCAAGTGCAGTAGAGCCAGAGCCAGTTGACCCAGATGCAGGTAACAAGGTAAACAATGCCGTATCTCGTGATATTTACAAGAACCAAATGTTTGTCACAACCAACAGTGGTTCTGTCAAATACTACAATACAGAGGACTTGTCTAAGGTATCTTTCGAGGGTGACAAGACCGTCGTTACACCTCTCAAGTCTGGTGCTGAGAATGATGAATACGATGCTACTGTCAAGGAAATCAGTTTCGCCAAGAAAGCTGAGCAAGGTCAAGACGGTACTTTCGACAAACAAGATGGTGTAGTTGAGATTACTGAGGCTAAGGGCTGGCAGGAATCTGCTTATTTGAAATGGAAAGCCTTTGACGGAGCAACCTCTTATAATGTGTATGTAGATGGCAAGAAGATAGATGCTCAGTTGGTGCGTAAATATACCAACTATTATCGTGCTGATGTTTTGGGCTTGAAAGCTGGCGATTATTCAGTAAAAGTCGTTCCAGTAAAAGCTGATGGTACAGAGATTGAGTCAGCAGCCAATACTGCAACCGGTTTGGCAGTGAAAAGCTATGACCGTTCAGGCTTTGCTCACTTCAACTATACAGGTGGTATCGGTGCTTACAACAATGATGGTACTCTGAAGGCTGGCGCTAAGGTGCTTTACATCACAGCCCAGACAGCTAAGACGGTTTCTACCGATATTATTTTGGATAAGGGAAAGGCTGCAACCAAGACAACAGGTCTTCAAGCAATCATTGATGCTTATCAAAAGGGTAATGATCCAACTCCTATCGCATTCCGTTTCATCGGTAAGGTAAGCCTTTCTGATTTGGATAAGATTTCTAGTTCCTCTGAGGGTATTCAGGTAAAAGGTAAGAGTGGATATACAGGGATGAGCCTTACTTTTGAGGGCGTCGGTGAGGATGCTACTGTTCATGGCTTTGGATTCTTGGTTAGAAATGCTAAGGGCATTGAGTTCCGTAATTTTGCCATTATGAACTGTCTCGATGACGCTTTGTCTCTTGATACACAAAACCAGCACGTGTGGATTCACAACATGGACTTCTTCTATGGTCAAGCTGGTGGCGATAAAGACCAGGCAAAGGGTGATGGTACTGTTGACTTGAAGGGTAACAGCCAGTATATTACTATCGCATACAACCGCTTTTGGGATAGTGGTAAGTCTTCTTTGTGTGGTATGAAGAGTGAATCTAACGAGAACTGGATTACTTATCACCACAACTGGTTCGATCACTCCGATTCACGTCATCCACGTATCCGTACGATGAGTGTACACGTTTATAATAATTACTTTGATGGTAACTCAAAGTATGGTGTAGGTGCCACATCTGGTTCAAGTGCTTTCGTTGAGAGTAACTACTTCCGTAATGCAAAAGACCCTATGATGATTTCGGGACAGGGTACAGATGCCAAGGGCGATGGTACTTTCTCTGGTGAGACAGGTGGTATGATCAAGGAATATGGTAACATCTTTGCAGAGAAGAGTAGAAAGTTCCAGTATGTACCTTATTCTTCCAATAACAAGGATTTCGATTGCTATGATGTAGCCAACCGTAATGACAAGGTGCCTGCTGATGTAAAGACTGTAAAGGGTAGTACTTCTTACAACAATTTTGATACAGACCCTAGCTTGATGTATGAATATACACCTGATGCAGCAGTTGATGTTCCTGCCAAGGTGACAGGCTTCTACGGCGCTGGTCGTTTGAACCATGGTGATTTGCAGTGGACATTCGATAACTCAGTAGATGATGATTCTTATGCTGTCAATAGTGGCTTGAAGACTGCTGTTGTCAACTACAAGAATACCGACTTGCTCGAAATTGGCGGTAATGGTACTTCTGCTGGCGAAGGTGGTGGCGGTACTGTAGATCCAGGTACAGACCCTACACCTGACCCTGGTACAGACCCAACCCCTACACCAGATCCTGGCACTGATCCAACTCCAACACCAGATCCTGGTACTGATACTCCTAGTACTCCAGAAATCGAGGGTACAGTGACTTGTACATTTGTTGACGGTGTGGCTTCTAACTCTAGCTTTACAGTAAAGGGTAGCCAGACAAATAAGAAGTCTGCTACTATCGATGGCACAACTTATGAAAGTGGTCTCAAGTTCGATTCTAATGGTAGTGTTTCTTTCTCTATCAAGAAGAAGATGACTATGACTATGTACTTTGCGAGTGATGATAAAAACTGTACGGCGTTGATCAATGGTAAGAAGACTAGTGAGACTGGTGCTGTTGTCGATACAACAAAACACACGCTTACTGTTGTCTTGGAGGCAGATGATTACACATTGACAAAGCAGGATACTGGTAACTTGTTTATGATCAAGCTTGTCCCAGTAACAGAGTAAACCAAAACTGATAGAATCAATCAATAAGAGAGATAGACTCTCAAAAAAGTAACTATCATAATCATAACTTTAAAAAGGGCTGTTATCTTCGTGAGAAACAGCCCTTTTGCTTAGAGGCTTTCTTAGCGTGAAAGCAAAACTTAGAAACTATATCTACTTATCAAACAAACAGAATCAATGAAAACATTTCTATTCAACAAGGTGTCTCGCAAGGCAATCCTTGCATCATTTCTCCTCGCTTCATCTGCCTTTGCTTCCACAGTGATGGCACAGACACAGGATGGTCGTGACTTCTCCATCGATGGCTTTGCCGCTTACGAAGGTACGCCAGGCACCAACTGGTATCGTGCTGGCGGTACTACCGGAGGCGCAGGTGGCAAGGTGGTAAAAGCCAATACTTTCTCAGAGCTTCAAGCCTATCTCCAGGCAGAAGATCCATACGTGGTGATTGTTGACCACGACATCTCAACTGGTATCAAGTGCTATGTCGATGGTATCAATACGGGTAAGTTGCTGGATGACCAGAGCGGAGCCAGCGGTGTCGAAACCACCTACGGCGAGCGCATCTTGGTAGCTTCCAACAAGACTCTCATCGGAGTCGTTGACCCTGCCACAGGCAAAGCTCCTCTCTTCACCCACATCACCTTTGTGATGCAGTCGGTGGATAACATCATCATCCGCAACTGCCGCTTTACGATGAAGGGAGTGCCAGTGCTCAAGACGGGTGAGAACAAGATTGTCGCTCTTCGCAATGGGGCGCAAGTGGAGGTAGGTGACCCAGATTGCATCGGCATCCAAGCCGACAAGACAAGTGCTAAGACCGATTGGGGTGGTCACATTTGGATAGACCACTGTGAATTTTTCAATGGCGATGCTGCCAACAAGGATCGCTATGATGGCTTGCTCGACTGCAAGAACAATGTGCAGTGGCTCACTTTCAGCTATAATTACTTCCACGACCATGACAAGAGTTGCCTGTGGGGAAAGGGTGATAGCGACGTGTTTGACAACTGCCGTACCATTTCTTTCCATCATAATTTCTTCGATAATATCCAAGGTTCTCGCCTTCCTCTTCAGCGTGGCGGTCACGTACATTATTATAATAACTATATGAAAGGTTGTGAAGATGGTTGGGATGTGCGCCCAGGAGCCATAGCGTATGAAGAAGCTTGTTATTTTGAAAACAGCAAGTCGCCCATTCGCTCCGATCGTGGCGGTTCGCTCAATATCAATAAGACTGAAGGTTACGATGTCATCTACAAGGGATGTAACAACTTGATGGCGGGATATACGAATATTGATGGCGCTAAAATTAGCAAGTCGTATTCTGTAGTTTCCACCGATTGGGTTCCTACCCAGACGGCATCCGCCTACACCCAGCATTACCTCGACAAGACGGTGGATGTGCCATCCCTCTGCGAGAAATACTCAGGTGCAGGCAAGGTGGAGATATGGAAGGCATACACCGATGCCATCCCTACGGTGGACATCGACGAGTTCGACCATGCCATCAAGAACTATAGCACGGCGAAGACCTACGATGCGAAGGGCAACGAACTGAAAGGTGCTACCACTGGCATCTCCATCGCCGAGACATCTTCGGTTTCTTCCGCCCTCATCCGCACAGAGTATTATGACTTAGCAGGCTCTCGCCTCTCATCCCCTCAGCGTGGTGTCAACATCGTGAAGAGTATCCATGCTAATGGGCAGTCAACAACAAAAAAGGTCGTTTTCTAAACGACCTTTTTTGTTGTTGCTTGTACCGATTTCCGTTGTTTCCTTTCGAGACAAAAATCTATTCTTTCTCTTTCAGACTTTGCTCCAGAAACTTGTCGCATAGCGAGAAGTAGCCTTCGATAATGAAAGGATTCGTTTCTACCATAACTATTCTATTATGAGTTTTACGTAACGTGAAATCAATAATGCTGCAAAATTACGAAAAATATTCAATAATTACGTTGTATTGAATAAAAAAGTATGGTTTTTATTCAATACGGCGATTGAAATGAATAAAATGGCAGTGCTCCCTTATCGCTTCATGGGTCTAAGATAGAAGGGATTTCTCACGTTTTGTTGCTATATTTGTCCTATTTGTAAGAGGGGCTTTTCAACTTATTCTTGCAAACGTTTGCGTAATTATTTGCCTCTATTTTCGTCCTATTTAAATAATTTTTTCTAACTTTGCAGCACTAAACCAAAATTCTTAAATATAAACGAGAATACGGAACAAGATCATTACGATAGATCCAAAACAACTATTTAAAAAATAAATAATCAAACCTAAAGTGTATGTCTGGTAAATTTAAAAATCTGAGATTTGCGCTTGTTGCAGCCACATTGACAATGTCTGCCAATGGCTTTGCGCAAACAGTGATTAAAGGTAATGTCACCGACAATACCGGCGAGCCAATTATTGGTGCATCCGTAATTGAGCAAGGTACCAATACGGGCGGTGTGACCGACCTCGATGGTAACTTCACAATCACTCTCACGGGCAACAGTAAGAAACTGAAGATTTCATACGTTGGTATGAAACCTCAATTAGTAAACGTTGCAGGTAAATCAACCATCAATGTCAAGCTCGAAGATGACTCCAACAGTCTGAACGACGTCGTTGTCATCGGTTATGGTGCAGTCAAGAAAAAGGACTTGACAGGTGCCGTTGCCACAGTTGATAACAAGGCTTTGACGCAAGTGCCAGTAGCTTCTGCTTCTGAGGCTTTGACAGGTAAGATGCCTGGTGTGCAAATCACTACGACAGAAGGTTCTCCTGATGCTGATGTCAAGATTCGTGTACGTGGTGGTGGTTCTATCACTCAGAGCAATGACCCTCTCTACATTGTAGATGGTTTCCCTGTAGAAACTATCAGTGATATTCCTGCTTCTGACATTGAGGATATCACCGTATTGAAGGATGCTTCTTCTACGGCTATCTATGGTTCACGTGGTGCTAATGGTGTAATCCTCGTTACTACTAAGGGTGGTAAAGAGGGTAAGACAAGCGTGTCTTACAACGCCTACTATTCTTGGAAGAAGATTGCCAAGAAGCTCGATGTGCTCGGTGCTAGAGATTATACGGAGTGGCAGTATGAGTTGGCTAATCTTCTCGATAAAACGGACAATTATGAAAAATACTTTGGTAGCTATGATGATATAGATTTGTATGATAATGTAGCAACCAATGATTGGCAGGATATTGTCTATGGTAGAACAGGTCATACATTCAATCAGAACTTGAATATCAATGGCGGTAGCGATAAGATTAAGTATGCCTTCAGTTATGCTCGTATGGATGATAAGGCTATCATGCAGATGTCAGATTTCGTACGTGATAACTTAAGCTTGAAGTTGAACGCTAAGCCTACCAAGAGAGTTAGCTTGGACTTCCAAGCTCGTTGGTCTAAGACTAAGATTAATGGTGGTGGTGCAAATGAGCAGAGCAGTACCTATAATACTGATAAGCGTTTGCGCTATGCTATCCAATATACCCCTTATCCTGTTCCAGGTCTTTCAACAGACACGGATGATGATGATACCACAAACTCTTCTTTCTATAATCCTGTTACTTCTTTGAAGGACAATGATCAGAAGAGAACACGTATTACATTCAATATGTCTGGTGCTTTTACTTGGGAACTTTATAAGAACTTGAAGTTCAAAACGGAGTTTGGTTATGATACTTATAAGGTGGATACCAAGAGATTCTATGGTCCAACAACCTATTATGTCAAGAACGTACCAGCTTCTGCCAATCAAGGAAAGCCTGCTATCACATTGACTAATCAGTATCGTACTAAATTCCGTAATACGAATACTATAAGCTATGATTTCAAGGACATCTTTGGAAAGAATAGTGACCATAGTCTGAATGTGTTGTTGGGAGAGGAGTATATTGTTATGAAGAATGAACTGATGACGAATACAGCTCATGGTTTCCCAGCAAACTTTACTTCAGCAGAAGCTTGGAAGTTTACAACTCAGGGAACTCCTTTCGAAATCAATGACTTCTATGATCCTGATGATATATTGAATTCTTATTTTGGTAGAATCAATTATAATTATAAGGAGAAGTATCTTTTGAGTGCCACAGCTCGTGCTGACGGCTCTTCTAAGTTTGCCAAAGGTAACCGATGGGGTTTCTTCCCATCAATAGCTGCTGCTTGGCGTATTTCGTCAGAGCCATTCATGAAGGGTGCTGAGAAGTGGCTTGATGATTTGAAACTCCGTTTGTCTTACGGTACTGCAGGTAATAATAACATATCCTCTGGTCTTTTGACGCAAGAGTTCCAAGCTAATGCGACTAGTTGGATTAATGGATATAATTCTTATATTTCTCCTTCTAAAACAATGGCAAACCCAGATTTGAAGTGGGAAACTACCATTACTCGTAACGTGGGTATTGACTATACTATGTTTGGAAGTAAGCTGACAGGTAGTATTGATGCTTATTGGAATAATACGAAGGACTTGTTGATTCAGTATCCTGTAGCTGGTACAGGTTACGATTACCAGTATCGCAATATGGGTGAGACACGTAACATGGGTCTTGAATTTGCTTTGACATGGAATGCTATCAACAAGAAAAACTTTGGTTTGACAGTAGGTGCTAACATTTCATTCAATAAGAACAAGGTTCTCTCTTTGGGTCAGATTGAGTCTATTGACAACATTAGTACACAATGGGCATCTTCTGAAATTGATCAGGACTTTGTTATTAAGAAAGGCGAACCAATTGGTCAGATTTGGGGTTATAAGAGCGCTGGACGTTATGAGGTAGATGACTTTGATATAGCAAAGTCTCAGGAAAAAGGTAAGTGGATTCTCAAAGATGGAGTTGCTGATTGTAGTACCGTTCTTGGTACATCAGTTCGTCCAGGTAGTATGAAATTGGCTGAAATCAAGGAGAATAAAACAGGTACTATTACTACAGCTGACCGTACGGTAATTGGTGATACAAACCCTGCTCACACTGGTGGTTTCAACATCAATGCACGAGTTTATGGATTTGACTTGACTGCCAATTTCAACTGGAGTGTCGGTAACGATGTGTATAATGCTAACGCTATCGAATATACTCAAACATCTAAATATCAGTATCGTAACTTGATAGACAGAATGGCAATGGGTTCTCGTTGGACAAACATTGATGCAAATGGCAATCTGCTTAATTGGAATAATGCAGAAGAGTTGGCAGCTTTGAATGCCAATACGACTATGTGGTCTCCATATACAGGCAAGTATGTATTGACAGATTATTATGTAGAGGATGCATCTTTCCTTCGTTTGAGCACATTGACATTGGGTTACACTTTGCCAACAACTCTTACCAAGCGTGTAGGTATTAACAGCTTACGTTTCTATGTTACAGCATATAACGTATTCTGTTTAACCAATTACTCAGGTTTTGACCCTGAGGTATCTGCTATCCGCAGAACAAACTTGACTCCTGGCGTTGATTATTCAGCTTATCCTAAGAGCCGTCAGTTTGTGATTGGTTTGAACCTCAACTTCTAATCTTTTAATAATAGCAAAAATGAAGAAATCAATATATTTTTCATTCATATTGGCTGCGACATTAGCAACAACCTCTTGCGATTTGGATGCCCCAACCAAGTCTACCATCAAAGAGGATATCGTGTTCTCAACTGAGGAACTTGCAGATGCAGCTATTATGGGTATTCACCAATCTTTTGGTGAAACCAACTCCTATCGCGGAAGATTTGTACCTTATTATGGTACGAATACCGATTGTGAGATTTTTAATAATTATGGTGGAGTTTCTGATCCAACGACAGACAAGGAAGCTTCTTTGGCTTGTTATTCGACCTCATCAACTAATACCTATATGAATACAAGCAATAATGCTTGGGCAAAGTTGTATGAGGCGATTGAACGTGCTAATAAGGCGATTAGTGCAATGGAAAAGAATGCCGATATTGAAGGTGATGCAGGACTAGGTCAGCTTTATGGTGAGATTCTTACACTGAGAAGTTTCATTTACTTTGACTTGGTGAAGGCTTGGGGTGATGTCCCTTATCGTTTTGAGCCTGTTACTTCTGAGACGCTGTATTTGCCAAAGACCGATCGTGTTACAGTATTGAAGAAAGTTATGGAAGATTTGGAAACTGCAGAGAAGTATCTCGGTTGGCCAAATGAAAATAAATATACTGTAAGTACAGAGCGTGCAAGTAAATCATTTGCCAAAGGACTTCGTGCACGTATAGCTCTTTTCTTAGCTGGTAAATCGGAATGGTCTAATGAAGGTCTCCGTTATAACCTCACAGATGAAAGTGAAAGAAAGGCTATGTACACTATTGCTAGAGATGAATGTGTTAGCATCATTAATCAGCACTGCAATCAGTTGGGTGCTACCTTTGATGAAAACTTCCGAAACCTGTGTAAGGAGGATGTGACTGCAGGTAAAGAGTCTATCTTTGAAATTCCATTCTCTGATGGTCGTGGTCGTGTACTCTATACGTGGGGTGGAAAGCATAAGACAACAGACCCGTGGACTGGCTTGGCAAAAGGTGGTGTAAATGGTCCTACTCCTACTCTTTGGTATGATTTTGATAAGGATGATGTTCGTCGTAATATCACTTGTTTACCATACACGTGGGATAATGGAGAGAAGACTATATCTGGTGCATCTGGTGGCGGCTGGAGCTTCGGAAAACTTCGCTTTGAATGGATGAGCCGTAAGGTAACATCAACCAATGATGATGGTATCAACTATCAAGTAATCCGTTATGCAGATATTTATTTGATGGCAGCAGAGGCAGAAAATGCCTTGAATGGTCCTGCTAATGCAAAGCAATATCTCAAGCCAATCCTTGACCGTGCATATCCAGCAGATAAGGCAAATAGTATTCTTGCAGCAGCTTCTTCCCAGGAGTCTTTCCAAAGCACTATCGAAGATCAGCGTAAGTTCGAGTTTGCTGGTGAAGGCTTGCGCAAACTTGACTTGATGCGTTGGGGTAAGTTGAGCTCAACTTTGGCAGAAACAAAGGAAAAGATGACAGAATTGTCAAACCGTACAGGTAGATATGCCAACTATCCAAAGAAGCTCTATTATAATGAGGGTTTAGGTGCAGCAAACACTGACGCAGATACTTATGAAGTATATGGTTTGGAGGAAGGACAAACCGATGATGAAGGCAAGGCTCTTTATAGTTCTAGCAGCAACTGGTTTAGCTATCGAGAGCATGTCGATGGTGAGAAAGATTCTGATAAAAAGAGCATAGATGATAACAACAATAAGATAGATAAATATCTTCAGTATCTCTATGTAAATGATCCTGATCAGAAGATGTTCTGGCCTATCTGGAAGGTATTTATCGACAGCAGTAATGGCTTGCTAAAAAACGATTATGATTATTAATTCTAACTATTAGATAATAAGATTATGAATATTATCAAAAAAATAACTTATATCTTGGCACTGGGAGCGGTATTGTTTACCGCTGCCAGTTGCTCAGACCCAGATGATGAGTTGACAAGCGTTGAATATGATAGACTTTTCAAGCCAACATCATTCGAGGCAAAAGTTCAAAATAAAGTGAATATTCGCCTTATTTGGGAATGCTTGTCAAAAGCAGATTCTTATACGATTCAGTTGTTTGCAAACGATGAGGATATGAAATTTGAAGGTGAGCCTACTTTAGAGTTTACTGATGTGGCTTCAAGCCCATATACAGTGACGGGCTTGAATGACGAAACTCCATATTCGATTCGTATCAAGGCTGTGGGCTCTTCAAAGGAATCACATTGGTCAACAGCTTTCGTAACAACAGATGCAGAGCAAATTTTTGAAAAGGTAACAGATGATGATATTACAGCAAAAACTGTAACTTTGCGTTGGGAAGCTGGTGCAGATGTATCTGTTATTGAAATTACAGGTGGTAAGGAAGAAACCTATACACTTTCTGATGAGGAAAAGCAAAATGGCACTGCTACTATTTCTGGCTTGACAGAAGATACTCAATATACATTTACAATCAAGAATGCTGTCAAGGCACGTGGTAAGGTTACTGTGACAACTATGCCAAATTATACAGCTGCATATCCTGGCTCAGATTTGCAAGAGTTGATTGATGCTACTGAAGATGGTGGCACATTGATGTTGCTTCCTGCTAAGGATGGTTCCTCAAATCAGTTCATCTACAATGGTGATGATGGTTCTGCTTCTACTAAAGAACTTACTATCAGTAAGAAGATAACTATTAAGTGTATGGATACAAAACCAGTTGTTGCTCGTGTTAAGTTTGTTCTTGATGGAGCCAAGGATTTCGTTCTTGAGAACATTAAATTTACTGGAGTAACTGGTGATGCTTTGATTAAGACAAGTAATTGTTCTGGAACTATCAATGTAAACAATATTGAAGTTGATGGATATGGAAACTTTGTTGTTGATCCAGGTGAGAATGTATGTACTGTTGACGAGTTTACTGTTACAAACAGCTATTTCCATGATATGTGCAAAGGTAAGCGTTTTGTGGATTCACAGAAGAAGAAATGCGCTATTTTGAAGTTCAATATGAATCATTGCACTGTCGCTAATTCTTGTCAAGGTTCAGATTTCTTGCGTTTTGATTATAATGCTGCGCAGCCAATTGAAGTAAACTTTACTAATAATACTTTGTATAAGGTTGAGGCTACTTCTAAGGGTCTGTTCTACATCCGTTCAAATAAGGCAGGTGATAGATTCTTTACGGCAAACATTAAAAATAATGTCTTTGCAGAGATGAGTGATGCTGTATTCTTCAGCCAAGATTCTAAGTCGGACAACTTGAAGTTCAGCAACAACTGTTATCATAATGCATCTAATTTGCAGAAAGTTGTGGGCGATGAAGACCCTAAGAAGGATACGTATGATACTTCAGGTCTTACTCTTGACCCAGGTTTCAAGGACGCAGCAAATGGTGACTTCACTATTACCAATGAAACTTTGATTGACAAGAACATTGGTAACGTTGCTCAATAATGTTGGCATCAATAAAAGATACATACATTTATTTTGGGTTTGGGCTGATGGAGTCGTCCATTAGTGCCATCTAACAAAAACAAATCTATAGAGGGAGCCGGGACGAGAGTCTCGGCTCCCTTGTTAGTTTTCTTAGTCTTGCCTTACTTTGAGCGTAGGGGGAGAAGAATAAAAAAACAGGCGACTCGTCTTATCGACAAGTCGCCTGCTATATTATATAATAATGTGTAATTTCTATTCCTTATTGTTTCTTCATGAGTGCTAGCACCTCTTCGAGTGACAGCCCGGTACCTGCAGCCACTTGCTCTAGTGTCAACTTCATGGCAAGAAAGTTCTTGGCAGTGGCAATCTGAGTGTCAATTTTACCTTTCTCAATGCCTTTCTCAATGCCTTCCTCGTTGCCTTGATACCATGCGCTATACATGCCAAGGTTGTAGTTGTCAACTACTCTTTGGCTTTCCTCGTATTTCTTCATTTCCTCCTTGCTCAAGCAACGGCTGTCGGCAATGTCAGCGAGTCGCTTGAAAATCTTCTTTTGCGTTGCAAACGGTATTCTTTCTAGTGTAGCCATATGCTTTAATACGTAAATCCATTTATCGAAATCTGTCTCACATTCCTCCACCTTCTTATCGAAGAGCGGAAGACTCAAATAGATGAAGCGAAGCTTGTCCGTGAAGGTCACGTCCTTTACATGAAGTTCGCCCTCCAGCAAATCGTTTAAGAAACTAATCAGCAAATCCTTGCTGAACTCTTGTCCGAAGAGGCGCTTGAAGCCCCAATCGGTGAATGGGTTGATGTATTTTCCCATAAGTTCACATATATAAAGTTGTTTTCGCACTATTGCGAAGTGTTGGCAAAGTTACGCTTTTATTTCCGTATCGCCAAAGAAATGACGATGTTTTTGTCTTAAATGGATGACTTTTCCTAGTATAAGTCAACAATAAAACGGACAAATGCTCGATAAAATGGGCTTTTGTCCTTTTTTTATTCTTCTTTGTCTGATATTTATCTAGCACTTTTCGGTTGTTTCCCTACTTTTGCAACCGAAACTTTCAATTATTTGAAATATTCAATCGAAAAATAATAACCTAATAGAACAGCTAAACAATGAATGCAATCTTGTGTAATACGAAGAGAAGTTTTCTTCTCGTGACATTGTTCCTCATGGGATGTTTGCAGCTCGTGGCGCAAACTCGTACCATTCAAGGTGAGGTGACAGATGCACAAAATGGTGAGGCTCTGATCGGTGCCACCGTCATGGTGGAAGGCGAGAAGGGCGGTACGGTTACCGACTTCGATGGTAACTTCAAACTGCAAGTGACTTCCTCTGCCAAGAAAGTCAAAATCTCTTATATCGGTTATATAGATAAGGTAATCGCTATTTCCGACAATATGAAGGTGAAGCTCGAACCTGAGAGCCAGTCACTCGGCGATGTCGTGGTCATCGGTTATGGTACCGCACGCAAGAGCGACTTGACAGGTTCTGTTGCCACCGTCAACTCCAAGGACTTCAACAAGGGCTTGGTTTCTTCTCCAGAACAACTCATCAATGGTAAGGTATCAGGTGTGCAAATCATGTCAAACAGTGGTTCTGCATCTGCCGGTAGCACCATCCGTGTACGTGGCGGTGCTTCCCTCAACGCCAGCAATGACCCTTTGATCGTTTTGGATGGCGTGCCATTGGAGCAGGGTGGTATCTCTGGTAACTCCAGCAACTTCCTCTCTATGATCAACCCTGCCGACATCGAGAGCATGACTGTCTTGAAGGATGCTTCTTCTACAGCCATCTATGGTTCTCGTGCTTCCAATGGTGTCATCATCATCACCACCAAGAAAGGTCAGCAGGGCGGATTGAAGGTCAACTTCAATACCACCAACAGTGTGCAGACTCGTGCTCAGATGGTGGATATGCTCGGATATGACGATTTCGTCAAAGTCATCAATCAATATGGTACAGACAATCAGAAGTCATTGCTCGGCACAGCGCATACCGATTGGAATGACGAGGTATATCGCACCGCCTTCGGTACCGACAACAACCTCAGCCTTTCCGGTAGCATCGGCAAGTTCTTGCCATTCCGTGCTTCCGTAGGTTACTACAACCAGAGCGGTTTGGTACGCAAGGACAATGTGGAGCGTTGGACAGGTAACATCGTCTTGACTCCTAGCTTCTTCCAAGACCACTTGAAGTTGACCATCAATGCCAAGGGGACACTCAACAACAACTCCTTCAATGCAGGTGGTGCCGTTTGGGCAGCCGCTACCTATAATCCAACTCTCCCTGTCTATTCAGGCAATAGCAACTATGGTGGTTACAATGAGGCACTCGATGCTGATGGTTATCCAGTGAATGCCGGTGTGAGAAACCCACGTGGTATCGTTGACCAATATGACTCCAAGAGTAAGGTGAGCCGCTTCATCGGTTCGATGGACGTAGATTATAAAGTTCACTTCTTGCCAGACTTGAAACTCCATGCCACCCTCGGTGCCGACTATGCCAAGGGCGATGGTACAGTATATGTTCCTGCTGAGGCAGCCTCTGCCTTCAACAAGGATGCTTCCCTGAGCGGTAACGACTATAAGTATGGTCCTCAGAAGAATGAGAACCGACTCTTGACACTCTATGCCAACTACGCCAAGTATTTCGAGAATATCAAGAGCAATGTCGATCTCACCGCAGGTTACGACTATCAGTATTGGAAGAGTTCTACTCCAGAATATTTCACTAAGAGTGCGGCAGGCACAGTCCTGTCAACTGTGAAGGCATCAGATTATCGTCATGTACTGTTGTCTTACTACGGTCGTGTCAACTATTCATTTGATGGAAAGTACCTCTTGACGGCTACAGTTCGTCGAGATGCTTCTTCCCGCTTCTCCAAGGATAACCGCTGGGGTACTTTCCCATCTGTAGCCTTGGGTTGGACCTTGACACAGGAGCCTTGGTTGAAGGACAGCAAGGTGGTCAGCAACTTGAAGTTCCGTGCCAGCTATGGTGTGACAGGTCAGCAGGATGGTATCGGCAACTACAACTACTTGCCAGTCTATACCTCCAGTGTGACAGGTGCCGAGGCTCTCATCAATGGCAACTACATCATGACTTACCGTCCTGAGGCATACGTGGAGAACTTGAAGTGGGAGACCACCACCTCTTGGAACTTCGGTGTCGATTTCGGATTCTTGGGTGGTCGCCTCGGTGGTTCGCTCGATTTCTATACCCGTAAGACCAAGGACCTCTTGGCTTCCGTTCCTACCGCAGCCGGTACCAACTTCTCGAAGACTATCTTGACCAACGTGGGTAATGTGGATAGCAAGGGTATCGAGTTGACCTTGAATGCGACTCCTATCCAAACCAAGGACTGGGAGTGGAACCTGAGCTACAACTTCACTTGGCAGAACATGAAGGTGAAGAACCTCTCGCTCGTCAAGGGTGGCAACCAGACCAATGTGAAGGTAGGTCCTAGCATCGACGCATATCAGTTCCAGGTACTTTCCGAGGGTTACGAGCCATACATGTTCTATGTATATCATCAGCTCTACGACCCACAGACAGGCAAGCCAATCGAGGGCGCATACGCCGATCTCAATGGCGATGGCGAGATCAATGATGCCGACCTCTATCGCTATCATTCTCCAGCCCCTAAGTACATCATGGGTTTGAGCACCTCTTTGAGATACAAGCAGTTTACGCTCGGCATGAGTTTCCGTGCCAATATCGACAACTATGTATATAATGGAATGGGCATGAGCACAGGTGCTTGGGAAACCGTGAGCTACAACAACTCACAGCTCAACAACCTCAACACCAGCTTCCTCAAGACTGGTTTTAAGACTCGTCAGTATCTCTCCGACTACTATGTGGAGAATGCTTCCTTCCTGAAGCTTGACAACTTGAGCCTGAGCTACAATGTGGGTAAGATATGCAAGTGGGCTTCGCTCACCGTATCAGCGATGGTACAGAATGTGTTCACCATCACAGGTTACTCTGGCACCGACCCAGAGGTTCCTAACGGAATGGACAACTCCTTCTATCCACGTCCTCGCACTTACTCATTGAGCCTTGGATTCCAATTTTAAGTGAAGAGTGAAGAATGTTTTCAATCAAACATAAAAACTGATAACAATGAAAATCAAGAATATATTATATACAATGATGATGGGAACAGCGGTGCTGACCTGTGCCACTAGCTGTATTTCCGATCTCGACCAATATCCTCAGACGGAGACTACCTCTAAGGATGTTTATACCAGCCTCGCCAACTATGAGTCTGTGCTGGGCAAGATTTACGCCTCCATGGTGACCAGTGGTCAGGGCAAGGGTGGCGACAACAAAGACATGGAATCAGTCTTGAATAGTGGTAATGGATTCGACTACATGCGTATGTTCATCAACCTCCAGGAGTGTGGTACCGATGAGTTTGCTTCCACTTGGTTGACAGGTGAGCAGACCACAGGCTTGACTTATCTCACTTGGGATGCCAACGATGCCTGGGTATCTGATATGTACTATCGCATCTATTACAACATCGCCCTTTGCAATGAGTTCCTCCGCAATGCCAATGCTGCTAGTTTCACTGGCGAGGATGAGGTGAAGATGAAAGAGTATAAGGCTGAGGTTCGTTTCATGCGTGCCTTGTTCTACTACCACGCCCTCGACCTCTATCGCAATATCCCGATGGTGACGGAGAACGACCCAGTGGGCAGTTTCATTCCTCCTCGCTATACTCCTCAGCAGACATTCGACTATATCGAGAGTGAGTTGAAAGACTGCGTGAACGACTTGCTTCCTGCTTCCACTTGTCCTTACGGTCAGGCTTCCCAGGGCGCAGCCTATACACTCCTTGCCAAACTCTACTTGAACAGTGAGGTTTATACCGGCGTGGCAAAGTATGCCGAGTGCAAGGAGGCTTGCGAGCAGGTGATGAACATGGGCTACTCTTTGGAGAGCGATTACAGCAAACTCTTTAATGCCGATAATGACAAGCGTACCAACGAGATCATCTTCGCTCTGCCAGTATCTGCTACCCATACCGTTAGTTGGGGCTCTTCCACCTATATGGTTTGTGGACAGTTGAGTATGTCGAATGCCAACCAAACTCCTGGTGACTTCGGTGCCACAAGCGGTTGGAGTGAGTTCCGACTTCGTCCAGAGTTTGTGGATAAGTTTGAGGAGAGCGACATCTATTCACAGGGTGAGGATGCCAAGGGAGATGTACGTGCCAAGTTCTTCACCAATGGACAGAGTAAGGACGTGGCAAGCATGACAGATGAGACTACTGGTTACCTGTCAGAGAAGTGGTCCAATAAAAAGGACGATGGCACAGATGCTTCCAATACAGCCAATGATGGCGCCGAGACCGACTATCCACTCTTCCGCTTGTCTGATGTCTATCTGATGTATGCCGAGTGTGTGGCTCGTATCAAGGGAACCAGCTGGGATGATTGGAATGGTGGCACGGATGCCAGCGACCCTGCGGTCATCGCCTCTCGCAAGAAGGGAGCCATCTACTGGATCAATCTCGTCAGAGAGCGTGCCGGAGCATCGGATGTATGGAGCAGTAACTTTGCCGATGATAATGCTCTCCTCCAGTTCATCCTCGATGAGCGAGCTCGTGAACTCTACCATGAGGGCTATCGCCGTACCGACTTGATTCGCTTCGGACAATTCACGACCAACAAATATATCTGGCAATGGAAGGGTGGCACGCACGACGGACAGGCTGTCGATAGTAAGTACAACATCTATCCAATTCCAAATACCGAACTTACCGCAAATCCAAATCTTCATAACGACAACTATTAAGAATAACGACAATGAAAAAGATATTTAGAAACCTAATGATGCTTCTCTGCGCACTCACCGCCTTGGTGAGTTGCGATGAGAGTGGCGACAAGATATACTTGAATGGCTTCGAGGCTTCCGGTTTGATGGCTTCGGCTTCGGATGTCCTCTTGTCAGTTGACAACACCAAGGACATTGTGGTCTCATTTGCATGGAAGAATCCTACTTTGCTCTCTAGCGACGAGACCAAACCTGCTGCTAGTGGTAATTTGCTCACTTATTTGCAAGCATCCACTTCCGAGGATTTTGCCACAACGAAGGATTACACCGTGTCAACTCTCTCCAAGGTTTTCACTGGTGCCGATCTCAATGCACTTGCCAAGGAGTTGCAGATGACTCCAGAGCAGAATGCTCCTGTGTACTTCCGTGTCAAGAGTCAGATGGGTGCCAACCTCGATGCAGCTTATAGCAATGTATGTCAGGTGAACGTTACACCTTATATGATACACATGAATAAGTTGACGCTCGTGGAGAAGGAGGATAAGTCAAAAGTCGTGGATTATCTTTATTCTCCTAATGAAGATGGCATTTATACAGGTTATATGAATGTATCATCTTGGTTGAACTTCTGGGGTAAGGAGAATGATGGCTCCATTTGGGGTAACTCTTCTAAGGAAGGAACCTTCGCTATTGATAATACAGAGACTGCTTGGAGCTGCTGGTTCCCAGAGTCTGCTGGTATCTATTATGCGGTACTGGATACGAAGGCTAAGGAGTGGAAGGCTACTTGGTTGAAGGAACTTCAGCTTAATGGTGAGGCGATGACATACGATGCTCCTAACTATGCTTGGGTGAAGGTCATTACTACATCTGCCGATAATGCCCCTATCTCTATCGCAGCTACAGGTGCAGAATATAATAAGTCAACTGGTACTGATGATGCCAAGGCTGTAGCCAAGACAATGAACTATACTCTCGCTGATGGCAAGATGACGGATGCAGAGACTGCTGGTAGCGTGAATATTGCAAAGGCGGGTACATACACTGTTACTGTGAAGGTGGGAGAGAATGGCGAGTTGGCTTACTCTATCGTAGCCGGCGACCAGACTTCTCCAGAGCCAGAGATACATAATACTATCGGAATGTTCTCTAACGATGGAAGTACACTTTATGCTATTTTTGAAAAGGTGAGCGATAACGTTTATTCTTGCACTTATGACTTGAAGAATAAATGGAATATGCGTTTCTACTATGTTGGTGATGGTGTTGCAGACAAGCAAGTTTGCTATGGGACGGCTCCAACTAGTGATGGTCAGTTCACTCTTTATAAGGAAACTACAACGGAAAAAGATAAATTCCAAGGATGGGACATCTGGTTGAATGATGATGTGGATGGAAAGGAGAAAGTGACCATCACCATTGACCTCAACACCATGACATGGAAGTATGAATAAAACAAAGGATTTCGACTCTTGAAATTATTCTGTGCAAACCTTTGCACAGAATAACTTGAGAAAGGAAAACTTTTATGTGGCAAACATATAATAATAATGTTATCTTTGCATTAGATAGGCTTCAGCTTAGCAATCAAGCTTCATAACGTTCGCCTTGCACTATCTTTGCAAAAGACAACTACAAACCAAAACAAAAAACAATGAAAAATATATTAGGTAAAGCAATGTTGCTGGCTTCAGCACTCTTGTTCTCTATCACGGGAACCAGTTGCAGCAACGATGATAACACGACTCCTGAAAAGGAGAAAACTTACGATATGAGTGGTTTCGCCAAGGGAGCCGATGTCAGTTGGCTCACTGAGATGGAGGGCGATGGTGTCAACTTCTATAGCGCCAGTGGCAAGAAGCAAGAGTGCTTGTCTTTGCTTCGTGACCTCGGTGTCAACTCCATCCGCCTTCGTGTCTGGGTAAATCCAGATGGCGGTTTGTGCAACAAGAACGATGTCGTGGCCAAGGCTTGGCGAGCACAGCAGTTGGGCTTCCGCCTCATGATCGACTTCCATTACTCTGATACTTGGGCAGACCCTGCTCATCAGACAGTACCTGCCGCTTGGCAAGGTTATACTGTCGAGCGGATGAAGCAAGCCGTATCTAGTCATACTACCGAGGTGTTGACTGCCTTGAAGGATAGAGGTGTCAGCAACGTGGAGTGGGTACAGGTAGGAAACGAGACTCGTGACGGTATGCTTTGGAACGATGATGACGTGAGTGTCACAGGTCGTTGCTCCAAGAACGCTTCCAACTTCTCTGCCTACATCACCGCAGGTTATGATGCTGTCAAGGCTGTTTATCCACAGGCTAAGGTCATCGTGCATATCGACGAGGGCAACAACCTCGGTCGCTACACTTGGATCTTCGATGAGTTGAAGAACCACGGCGGCAAGTGGGATGTCATCGGTATGTCGCTCTATCCTGAGGACAGTAACTGGACCGAGTTGACAGACAACTGTCTCGCCAACATCAAAACCTTGTCAGACAAGTATAACTGCGATGTGGTTATCTCCGAGATTGGTATGAATTGGGATTCCGATCAGGCAGCCCCAATGATGAAGAAGATGGTGGATGGTTGCAAGGTCATCTCTACCTGCGAGGGTATCTTCTATTGGGAACCAGAGGTATATAACGACTGGAAACCTGCCAACTATACCACATTGGGATGGGGTGCTTACCAGAAGGGAGCCTTCGACAAGAGTGGCAAGCCAACAGCCGTATTCGATGCCTTCAAGTAAGGAATGTGCTAAAGACATCATACATTATTTATATATATAGTAATGATAGGACAAAAGAAATTGACATTGGCGACTTTCGCCTTGGCTCTCTCTGCGATGACCATGGCGCAAAGTCGAAAGATTATCAACTTGCCATCGTGGGATTTCTCTCGTGATGGCAAGTCGTGGACACAGGTGCAAGTGCCTCATGACTGGGCTATCGCCGGACCATTCGACAAGAAATGGGACCTCCAGATGGTTGCCATCGAACAGAATGGCGAGAAGGAGAAATCTGAGAAGTCGGGTCGTTCGGGTGCGCTTCCTTGGATAGGCGAGGGCGAGTATCGCATGAACCTCACCTTGCCAAAGGGCTACAAACGTGCCGTCTTGGTATTCGATGGTGCGATGAGTGAGCCCACCGTCTTCGTGAATGGCAAGGAGGCTGGCAAGTGGGCTTATGGCTACAATGCCTTCCGCATCGACATCACCCCATACGTGCAGTTTGGTGGCAAGAAGAATCTTGTGGAGGTTCACCTCAAGAATGTGGAGGAGAGCAGCCGCTGGTATCCAGGTGGCGGTCTTTATCGCCCCGTGAAAGTGGAGCTTTATGGCGATGTCAACTTCTCTACTTGGGACACCTTCGCCCGTACACTCAAGGCTGACAAGGCTGAGGCTGAGTTGGAGGTGGATGCGCTCTTGCAAGGTAAACTTGCCAAGAATGGTCGCACGGTCATAGCTTTGGCTGATGAAGCGGGAAAGGTTGTGGCACAGCAAACTATCAATGGTGCCAATCCTACCATCAAGACTCAACTCAAGGTGGCTAATCCACAGCTTTGGTCGCCTGAACATCCGTATCTCTACCAGCTCAAACTCACTCGATATGAGGGCAAGAAGGTAGCGGATGTGCAGACTTTGAAGACCGGAATCCGTACCATATCGGTATCGAAGGACTATGGTTTCCAACTCAATGGCGTGACCCGAAAGATAAAAGGTGTCTGTTTGCATCACGACCTCGGTCCGCTCGGTGCGGCAGAGAACAAGGCTGCGCTCATCCGACAAATCAAGATGATGAAGGCGATGGGATGTGATGCCATTCGTACCGCCCACAATATGCCTTCCACGATGCAGATGGAACTCTGCGACTCACTCGGTATGATGGTGATGGCAGAGAACTTCGATATGTGGATTTATCCTAAGTGCAAGAATGGTTATGCTCGCTTCTTCAAGGAGTGGAGCGACAAGGACATCACCAATCTCGTGAAGCACCACCGCAACCATCCTAGCATCATCATGTGGAGCATCGGCAATGAGATTCCTGAGCAGTGGAGCAAGGAAGGTGTCGAAATCGCCAAGCACTTGCAAGACATCTGCCATCAGTACGACCCTTCTCGCCCTGTCACCCAGGGTATGGATAGGGCTGAGGCTGCCTTGAAGTCGGGCTTCGCACAGGCAATGGATGTGCCGGGATTCAACTATCGTGTACATAAATATTATAAGAATATCGAGCAGCTCCCTCAGGGCTTCTTGCTCGGAAGCGAGACTGCATCTACGGTCAGTTCCCGTGGCGTGTATAAGTTCCCTGTAGTGGTGCAAAACAAGGATAAGAATCCTTACCCTGATGGTCAGTGCTCCAGCTATGATACCGAGTATTGTTCGTGGAGCAACCTACCGGATGACGACTGGAAGATGCAAGACGACTATAGTTGGGTAATCGGCGAGTTCGTGTGGACTGGTTATGACTACCTCGGCGAGCCGACACCTTATGATGAGTATTGGCCATCACGTAGCAGTTACTTCGGCATCTGCGATTTGGCTGGTCTGCCTAAGGATCGCTATTATATGTATCGTGCCCGTTGGAACGAGCACCAGCACACCACCCATCTCTTGCCTCATTGGAACTGGCAGGGACGTGAGGGGCAGGTGACTCCTGTGTATTGCTATACCGATGGCGTGGAAGGTGAGTTGTTTGTCAATGGCAAGAGTCAAGGACGAGTACGCAAGGACCCATCGAGCCGATTGGATCGCTATCGCCTCCGTTGGAATGACGTGAAGTATGAGCCAGGCGAGATTCGTGTGGTGACTTACAATCAGTATGGCGACAAGGTAGGAGAGGATGTGAGACGTACCGCTGGTGAGCCGACCCAAATCAAACTCAGCGTTGAGACCCCTGATCATGAGGGCATCGCTTGCATGGTGGAGGGATGTACCGATGAGCACAATACGGTATTGAAGGCTGATGGCAACGACTTGGCTTACATCACCGTGAGTCTCTTGGACAAGGATGGCAATGAATGTCCGCTTGCCGATGACGAGATGACCTTCGAGGTCTCTGGCGCAGGAACCTTCAAGGCGGCTTGCAATGGCGATGCCACATCCTTGGAACCATTCACCCAGCCACAGATGAAACTCTTCTCAGGTAAACTCGTCGTCATCGTACAGAGCAAGGTGCAGAAGGGCAACATCACGCTGAAGGTGAAGGATGCCAAGCGAGGCTTGGAGAAAGAACTCACCTTGTTCGCAAATTAGTATTCAAAAAATTTGGAGTATTGCGCAAGAATGTGTAATTTTGCACACATGAAACAATCTTGTAAACTCCCATACAAAATAACGCTGGTCTTGTTGATGACGCTGATAGTCAGTGCCATCCAAGCCCAGCGTTTTGTGAATATCACCTTGGATGGTGCGCAAACCGTGTCGAGTATTGCACAAGACAAACAAGGCGTGATATGGCTTGGCACCGAGAATGGACTCTATAGTTATGATGGTTATCATAGCTATCGCCATTATGCCGACCACGCTTTCTCCAACACCCGTGTCAATGCCTTGGCTTTCAAGGGCAGTATGCTCTATCTCGCTACGGGCAGTGGCATCTTGGCTTTCGATACCCAGAGATATAGTTATGTATCGACACCTGCCAAGGAGCATTTCGATAATGAGAGCCAACGTAAGCTATTGAAGGAACAGCGAGTGCTGGATGTGCGCAACGAAAAGGCGACCTTGGGCAGCGATGTCTATGCCTTGTTGCATACACCGAAGGGATTGTTGACAGGTTCCATCTCCGGTCTTCGCTTGAACCAGCGCTTGATTCCTCTGCGCCAGGGGGAGCAACCGCTCGTCAATGCCTTGGCTTACGATGCCAAGCGTAAGTGTTATTGGGTCGGTACGGAGGGAGCCTTGTATTGTGCCGACTTGCAACTCCGCCATTTCTCGAAGATAGAGGAACTCAATGGCAACTCGGTGAAGTGCTTGGCTGAGGACAACGAGGGCAAACTCTATATCGGTACCGACAACGGACTCTATAGCTTGTCTATCCACAATGTACTCGAACACAATGTACACGACTCTCGTGATGCTGCCTCCATCCCCAACAATATCGTGTGGGCTTGTTTCGTGGACAAGTGGCAAAACGTGTGGATAGGCACCGACAATGGTCTTTCCCGTCTCTCCACCCATACCTATTATGAATATATGCCGCTTGACAAACTTACCTTTACGGGCGAGGGCAACTGCCTGCATGCCATCCTCCAGACGAAGAATGGCGACTGGTGGTTGGGTGGTACCAACGGACTGATATGGCAAGGCTGCGTATGGTATAAGCAGAACAACCAGCAATATCCGCTCACCCACAACCGAGTGCGCAAGATATATGAGGACCATGAGGGTGACCTTTGGGCTTGTACCGACCATGGCATCAACTTGCTACAACGCTCTTCCCAACAGATGATGAACTTCATCGTCTATGACAAGAGTGGCAAGTATTCCACGGCCTGGGCTTACGACATCTTGGAAGACCGACAGGGACGTATCTGGATGGCTTCCTATATGGGCGGTATCTTCGTCATCAACAAGCAGAAACTCGTGACTGCCATTGCTCACTCTCGTACCTCTTCCATCACAGCCACCGCTTCTTGCATCGCCGATGCGCATTTCACCGACCAAGGCAAGAATGCACTTTCGGGCATCCACGTAGGACAGATGGTGATGGACGGCAAAGGAATGATTTGGGCTTCCACCTACAATCGTCTCGACCGCATCGACCCTGTCCGCATGACCGTGGAACATACCGCCAACGTGGGAGCTATCAATTATCTGATGGCAGACTCCCATGGTAATGTATGGGTAGGCGACAACAGTAGCGTGAAGTGCTATGATGTGGCAGCCAGTAAGGGACGTGAGGCTCGTCTCGCCGACATTCAGTCGCATGAATGGCAGATAGGAGGCAAGGTGAGCACGATGTGCGATGTGGAAGGCAAGATATGGGTCGTGAGCGACGATGAATGTTGTGTGCTCGATAAGAACGGCAAGAGCTTCCGTTTCATCATTCCAGTCCTCTCTCCACTCACGATGGCTTATTCCAAGTCTGAACACGTAGTCGTGATGGGCGGCAACGACGGTGTGGTGAGAGTCCGTGCCGACTTGGCAGAACCATCGGCTGCCGCATCGCAGAAGGAGAAAATGCAACTCTTCTTGACCGGTGTCATCGTCAATGGAGCGCAGGTGATGGATGGGGCACAAGCATCCGCAGGTCATGCTGATGAGGCTCCGCTGTATCTGAAGAAACTCACGTTGGAGAGCGATGAGAACAACTTCACGCTTCAACTCTCCGACCTTCCTTTTGGCGACCATCCTTCTCGTGTCTATGCCTATCGCTTGGAAGGCATCGACCACGATTGGCATTATCTTAACCAAGGCAATCTCGATATTGTCTATAACGGTTTGCCATACGGCGATTACCAACTAGCCGTTCATGTCTTGGATGGCGAGGGCAACATCGGCGAGGAGGTTTATTCGCTCGACATCTCTATATTGCCACCTTGGTATCTCTCGATATGGGCTAGACTCTTCTATCTCGCCTTGGCTATCGGTGCCGTTTGGGGAGGTATGAAGTTCTATCTCGTGAGAGAACGCTTGGCTGAGGAGCAGCGACAGAAGGCGGAAATCCTCGAACAGGTGGATGCCCGTATGAAGTTCTTCGCTAGTTTGGCAGAGCGACTGAAGGCGGCGGTGAGCCATCGCTCCTTTGAGGAGGTAACGCAACTCGTGGATAGTTCCTTGGTGGTGGATAGTACGGCTATGGCTGACTTGCCAAATGAAGGGACGCAGGCTGTTCCTTCATCGGATAGCACGCCTTCGACAGAGGTGGCAGCTGAATCGGAAAATCCAGCAGAAGAGGCTAGCCAGCAGAAGCCGATGACGCTGAGCGATGCCGACCAGCGCCTGTTGCGTGAGGTCAACGAGGCGATAGAGAAGCACATGATAGATTCCGACTTCAATGTGACGAGTTTGCAGGAAATCATCGGCATCGGTGGCAAACAACTCTATCGCAAGATAAAGGCGATGACAGGCAAGACTCCAGTGGAATACATCCGTGGCATCCGCTTGCGCAAGGCGGCGATGATGCTCAAGGAAGGTAAGTTCAGCGTGTCGGAGGTGATGTACTCCGTGGGCTTCTCCAACAGCAGCTACTTCTCGAAGTGCTTCTCCAAGGAGTATGGCATGACACCGACGGAATTTATGAAAGTGAAGAGCTGATTAAGTGAAGAATGAAGAACGAAGAGTGAAGAATTCAATAGCTTAGGTGTATGAGAGAATTACAACCGATATTGACCATTACGGGTTCGGATAGTACGGGTGGTTCGGGTGTCCAGGCCGACATCAAAACCATCTCGGAACTGGGAGGCTATGCCGTCTCGGCGATTACGAGTATCACCGTACAGAACACCCTGGGTATTCAGGAGTTCTTTGATGTGCCGGCAGAGATTGTGTCGGGACAGATAGAGGCGATTATGAACGATATTCAGCCTAGTGTGGTCAAGGTGGGCATGATACGTAAGGTGGAGACGCTGAATGTGCTCATCGATGCCTTGACCAAGTATCGTCCCGATCACATCATCTATGCCCCTGCCATCTGGTCGAGTCAGGGGGATGCCTTGATGACAGAAGATGTGGTGAGCCAGATCAAATACCGTCTGCTGCCACTCTGTTCGGTAGTCGTGGCTAGAAAGAAGGAGAGCGATATCATCCTTCAGAACTCCCGACTCCTGGAACTTGCAGAAAAGCAGGGGCTCCGGATCTATCGCCTTGATAATGCCAATTCGCATGGTCTTATCAACCGCTTCTCTTCTGCCCTTGCCATCTATCTGAACCAGGGCAAGAAGATGG
>ERZ1023666.133-NODE-133-length-33812-cov-11.634624_pt1 | contig 33812 bp, 61 predicted proteins | sample MGYA00380341_ERZ1023666 | MGnify/ENA primary metagenome ERZ1023666 (study PRJEB33179, sample SAMN07448983) | human gut metagenome | biome: Human-gut; feature: Human associated habitat; material: Faeces | host: Homo sapiens | place: India: Bhopal | collected...
ACCCCAGAAATAAATTAGGCAGGTGGACAATAACCTAACTTGTCGCACCTGCCTATTATTTTTAAACAAATTATTGATTATTGCCAGCGTTGTTTGGCTTTGCTCTTAACTGGTTACGGAGATCCAAACCAGCTTTAGCATGTTGCTGTAACAAGCTCAGATTATGGTTAAGGCTCATCTTATCGAGTTCACCTTGTTGCGCCATAGCCATAGAAGCCAGTTGCTCATCACCTTTGGTTTTAAGCAATTCCAGTTGTTGCTGGTGTTTAACCCCATTCTGCGTTTGCAGGAAGTCGAGGTTGTTCTTATCAGCAGTAGACTGAATCTGGTTTGCACGAGCTTGCTCAACACCAACCTTCGTAGCATTGACGTCAGCCTTAGTACCATTCTCAGCAGCCTGAGACAGAGTAAGCTGAATCTGTGCCTGAAGCAGTTGCATCTGAAGCATAGCCATCTGCTGTTGCATCGGATCAGGTTGTGGCTGGAAGTCCATAATCTGCTTACGTAGATCAGGCATCTTACGCAGTCGAGCAATCTCACCCAGGATAAGTTGCTTAAACCCGAAGTCGATATCACCTATGGTTTGGAGCATAAACGCCAGGTCTTGTGCCTGTTGTTCATCTGCTTCAGCCGTTGAGATAGTTACCTTCAGGTCATACTCACCTTTGAGATCGTCACGGCGTACCGGTACAAATTGGTTTTCAGTGATACGTACAACTTCTTGTTCTTCAAGCCAGACAGCATTCATTGCCATAATCTTACGGGCTACTTTAACCAGGCCAGTAGATAAACGACGCAGAATACCCATCTCACGTTTAGAAGCTGCATCCAATGCACCACGTACAGCAGTAGCTGTATCGCCCAGAGAAGATCCGGTAATGCCGGAGTTAGCAAAGGCTTTTACACCAGTAAGCGACTCTGCATCTGCGTTCATCATGGATACCATGAATTGAGCAGAAGCTGGAATCTCCGGGAAGGTGTGGGTAAAGATACCTGCCTGTGGGTTGATACCAGGGTTGTACTCGTAGTCTTCGCCTTGCTGGAACTTTTTCTTGTTCGCAGCATCAAGCATGTTTTTGGCGAAACCAGTCTGTGAGTTAGCTGATTTACCTAACAGATCAATCATGCCACGAGTCACAGCACCTACGATATCCTGGTTATCTTTCAGCAGTTCTGCGTCAGGCTCACCGTATACAGATTTGCGTACCGGCAGATACTGAACGAGAACAAAAGGTAACTCACGATCAGGGAAGGGGTTTTCTTCCATGCGGATACAGATATCCCCTACCCACGTTGCTACGATTGGAGTAAGAGTACCACTACCGTCAATATCCCAATATCCCCAATACTCGTAAGCAACAATTCTTTTGCGTGATTTACCCGCTGGTTGAAAGTCCGGGGCAGTGCCGGATTGAAAGTCTGGTGCTGATAAAGGCGATTGATTAGAGACATTGATTTTCTCCAGGTTCTTATAACGACCTTCCGCTTTAAGTTCCGCGAGAGAAGTTTCAAAGCTGTAGATAATGAAGTTAGCTTTATTAAGGTCGCCATCACAAGACGGATCGATATACAGGTTATCCAGACGGCATACTTCAACAGTCGGCTGGTTTTTAACTACTTTAACCTGCTCCACCATTCGTACCCCTTCCGGGATCAGACGAATGGGCATACCAGTTTGCTTAAACTGATTATACCCGTCCTGAAGTTCCTGGGGATAATTTAGGAGTTGTACTGGGTTTTGCTGTTCAATCTGCTGCATCTGCTGATACACAGGTACTACCGACATGTCGTAGAGAGTACGGTAGATCGGTTCCGGCACAAGTTCAGTTTCTTCCCGGTAATCCCAACCAGTACGAAGCACAACAGTACCTTCGTCTACCGCAGCACGAACGTATTCATCGATCAGTGAAACACGATCAATTTTTGTGGTGAACTGCATATTCAAAACCAGTTCATTCTGGATAGCCCCGTCTTTGTCTTCCCAAGTTGTAGGGGTGACTTTAAACAGATCAGGCGTAGATAAGAACGGTTCGGATAATGCAGCATAGCGCCACTCAGCCTGTTTACGCACAAGCTTAGGCTGAACTCTTGATTGACCTTTTTGAGTCTTCGGTGCTGCCTTACCCGTACCGTTTTTGTAATCTGCCCATTCAGCTACTTTTGTTTTTTGCGTATCATGGGAAGACTTACAACTTTCCAGGTCTTGCTTGAGCGATGCAAGCATAGGTTCCTGAGTCCAGTCGGTCAGACGTGGCACCTCAACCCCCGGCAATACTTGAATGTCGTCTGGGGCAAGATTGCTCATATGTCCTCTACTTAGGTGAAAATAACTTCACCCATTATTGTCAAATAAACCAGAAAGGAAACCTTTCAATGCAAACTACGTTCGAAAAAGTTACTGCCCTTAATCTTGCCTTTGGTAATGAAAAGGGTGACTTAGCTAATCCTAACGTAAAAGCCGTAAGAAAGCAGGCGATGCTTTGTCTTGAAGAAGCTGTAGAGTTAGTTGAAGCAGCTTATCCGGGGCGTAAAGTAACTATGCTGTTTAATGATGACTTCCTGGTAGACGGCCTTGATACGGTTGCCCTACTGGATGCTCAAGGTGATCTCACCACTGTGAACGACGGTGTAGCTCATGTAGCTGGTTTCGACGGTAACGCCTGCTATGACCTGGTACATGAGTCTAACATGTCTAAGTTCATTGCCAGTGAAGATGATAAAATCAAAGCCCTGGCTTACTACTACGACCTCGGCTTTCAGCCTGATGATCTGTATCTGCACGGTAATTACCCTACCATGTGCATTAAGGTTAAACGTGATATCAAACTGAACGGTAAGTTTTACCCGGAAGGTAAGTTCCTCAAGAACATGATCACGTTTAAAGAGCCAGATTTTTCTGAGCTTTTGAAGTAAATCCCTTGCACCTTACGTCCAGCTAAGTTATTAATTAAATCAGCTTCTGACAGGGCGATAGTAGGGGGTGATCTTCATCTCCGTACCAGGCTACGGTTACCTGGATTCGCTCCCCTTCGGGGGAGCAACTCTAAACCTGAATACGTTGAAACCAGTGTATTGATGCTTAGAGCTGCCATGCGACTAAGACCACACTTTCGAGTGAACGTTGATTTGAAACACGGGCAGTGTCCCGTACCCGCACAAAGGCTTAAAAACTGGAGTGCTCTGGAACCAGAACCAGATTACCAAACTCGGAGTTGCCCCCTGCTTTATGGGGGCTTATTAATTAGGACACTCAACATTGAACAGGTTCATACCCTAATCTCAGTGTGTAGCAACAATCTTTGCAGAGATTGCCCCAACTACAGAGTGTTCTAATTAATAAGAGAGAAAACTATGAAAGTATCTGCTCAATTTATGAAACGGTTTCATCTTACCATGATGGGTTTATGGGTTATCTTACTAATCCCTTCTATCCTCTGGTGGAAAGATAGTATTCTCTGGGTTATTACCCTAAGTATCTATGCTAACTTTGCTTCGCATTTAGCTGGATATACAGGGGCTAGAGCAGAAAAGAGTAAAAAATAAGATGGGATAGCTAACTCGGTAAAGCACCGGACTGTTAATCCGCGACATTGGAGTTCGAATCTCCATCCCATCGCCAAATTCAATGACCAGAGTAGCATGAGGCAAATGCACGGTTGATCACCGAGATGAGGGTTCGAATCCCCAGATGGTCTATAGTCCAGACGATATCTGAGCGACTTTAAAAACAGATGGAGGCAGGTGGAATCCCTGCCAACAAATTCATGGGGTATAGCCAAGTGGTTACGGCACCGGTCTTTGATATCGGCATTCTCTGGTTCGAATCCAGATACCCCATCCAAATTACCCGGTAGGCTTAATGGTTAAGACGCCCCCAGAACTTAAGACTGGGATACAGGTTCGAATCCTGTCCGGGTAACCAATTTCAGAGTGTAACGGTAAGTCCAACGGTCGGAAGTGCGAATCGCGCGATAGCTGCCAATGTGCTTGAGGTAAACCCGTACAAGGTTAGGATCCTCACTCTGAACCCTCCCCCTTCTTAAACCAGAGTAAGAGTATGTTCCCCGATCCCGTAGATGAATTCCTTGATGCCGTCGTTACGGTAGACCTCTGTATTGCTATGGCAAAAAAGTATAACGAACCCGTTGACGATAAAATCAGATGTTGTAGTCTGAATGTATCGAAACGAATTCACCACACCCACATACGGAAGATGTTCTACAACCTGGGCTTCGAGAAGATGCCAGCCGTATTCTGGGTAATGATGAAAAACCAGTTAGAAGTTATCAAAACTGGTTTATAAGTTCCCGTCGTTACGCCGTTGTGCGTGATGGTTGGAAACACCCGACAAGGTGCATTGACCGCGAGGACTCATGAAGTGAAACGTTGCGGTATACAAATGAGTGAGTCTGCCTGAGTAAAGGGTACGGAGCTATCAACTCCAGTCTGCAAAGTAATCTTGTGTACCCTGAACTGCAAAGCCTGGAATAGCCCCTCTTCGGAGGGGCTTTTTCCATTTGAGGATTCAGTATGTTGATGCTGCCCTATGCTTATGAAGTAACCCCTAAACGTGGTAAACCTTACCTGGTTTTCCATAATAGTACCGAACACAAGAATGCGATCCTGTTCGGCTATTCCCTTAAACCACTCTACGAGAAACCTGAATGTCTACCGTAACCAAAGAAGCTATTGAAGCGAAAATTAAATCTGTCGTTTTCCTGAATGTCGGCGAAGGTGTCGAGGCAACGGATGGTGGCGTTACCGATCAGAAAGTCATCGATAACCTCAAGCTGGTAACCCTTTGCGTTATTATCCTGGAAAACGGCTTCAAAGTTGAAGGCGTATCGGCCTGTGTTGATCCGGCTAACTACGACGAAACCAAAGGCCGTGAATGCGCGTATGAAAACGCATTCGAAAAGATCTGGCAACTGGAAGGCTATCTGCTGAAGCAGAACATGTTTGAGCAGGCAGAAAGCCAGGCAATGCTGGCGTCCTTTGCAGAAAACAACAAGTGTGAAAGCGGTGCTTGCAGTATTTGATCTGTAAGATAGACCATTGGTATACTGGCTTCGTTGCCAGATACATTCGGTCTTAAAGAAGTAAGCCCCAGATTCATCACCTGGGGCTTTTTCTTTTTATACGAATCCATTCCTTTCAAACTTACTACCGTGGTTCCCTGTAGGCTCTACACCAGCTCCTTGATCCGTAAGAAGGGCGCAAGCCGCAATATACTTCTGGTAGTAGTTGTTCCCTTCGTGGAAACCCTGCTGAACACCCTGCATATTAGGGTTAAATTTACGCGAAGCAATGTAGTAGAGGATAGCCTGCAAATACTCCATTGGCACATCCAGGTAGATCTTATCCGGGAAGTACGAGCCATCATCACTGACTTTCCTCAGACGTTTAGCCGACGCACGATAAATAATTCGCAGTCGTTGAGGCTCAAAGTCATCCGGTACACGAATGGTGTTGTACGCCGCTAACTGGATAATACGCCCACTGCGAGGCACATCGTTAGGCACACCGTAAGGATGACGACGAGTTACGATAGTACCCGGTTCATCCAGCGTGTTGACATAACGCTTCTGCTTACAGCACTCACACATATTATCAAACTGGCTTTGACTGATAATCTTGTTGCCGCAGCCGCAGGTACGCCCCACTGCGTGAGGCTCCCCTGCGTCTACGCCGATTCTCAACTCACGCCCAGCTTCGTCATAGATCTCATAGATTTCCTGAAGATCGTCTTCAAAGATTTCCCCAGTAGAGGTGGTTAAATAACACCCACCCTGAAGCTTGCTCTGCTTATTAGCTACTGACTGGTCGATAACATAGAGTGTCTGGCCTTTACAGGTCTGAAGGAATACCTCTTTGCGTTTAACCCAGAAACGAGAAGAGATATCCGCCATTGCTGCATTGATCAGCACAATGATCTTATTGACAGTAGCAATAGAGAACTCACCATCTGCTGCCCAACCGGTCTGGGAAAACTCCCCGATCAGTAAGTTATCCAGCACATCTTGCAATCTGAGTTTCATTGTTACCTCACACGAGATAGGAGTTAAGGCCGCTATTGCCCCAACCGTCGTCTTGTTGTATGTCCCAAATATTACCACCATCACTGTAGCTAAGGTTAGCTTCCTCTGATGGCTTCCAGGCTTTCATGTTCGCCAGCATAGAGACGGTATCAATGGCGTCATCGTGTTTAGATTTGAAACCAGCGAGTGATGCTTTGGTCAGTTCATCCATCATTTCCATGAGAGCAACACTGTGCTTCAGTTCCTGCGGGAAGTACATCTTGCCCGCTTTGAACAACGGCACGACTACGTTAAAGCGCTGCATCTTATTGGTGTTAGGACGAATACCGGGCATGTCGGAGTTATCTTTGGAAGCCAGTGTGAAGTAATTATTCTCACGAATCATCTTCTCCTGGATTAACGGGATAAAGCCGCCCTGCTGCCCGGTTACTTCGATACCGACTGACATGGGTTTGTACTGTGCGTTAAGACGGAAAAGATCTTCAAGGTTCTTGCCCATATCCTGACGCTTACAGATACCATCAACCCAAAACCAGTCACCGTTGTTATTGTATGCCCATACAGAGATAAACGAAAAGTCTGCTGCTTGTTTATCGCTGGTGGCAAAGTCAGTAGTGATATAGAAATTGAACAGGTGCTTATTTTCAAGCACAAGCTCACGACGATACCAGCGGATATCACTGTCTGCGATCAGACGGTCTTCATCCGACATAATTCGAAGCATAAGCTCCTGGTTAAACGTCGCAATCTTCCCTGCCTTCAGTGCTTTATCATACTGGTTTTTAACGTAGGCATAGTTGAAACGGTCAGGCCAGCTACCCCGGAAGTCTTTCTCATCCACCGGGAAACGCTCACACACCGGGTAGACGTTGACTGCCCATGCCCCGGATTCAACTGCTTTATACAGTGGATCACCTGCGTTAAATGGCGTACCTGACCAAATCATCATGTTACGCTGAGGATGCAAGGCGTATTCCACTGCCTTGTATACCGTATCCTCAATAGCACTGATAACGGTGGGGGAACGAGCATCCTCATCCGAAACCAGGTCATCGAGTACAGCAAGACGTGGACGCTTACCCATTTCTTTCGTACCACGCACACCAGTCTTCGCACCGTAGCCCTTCACTACGAACTTGTTACCCTCGATGTTCTGGAACTCCCAGCGAATGTCAGTGAACTTGGCTACAGGAATATACTTACGCAGGAAGTCAGAGTTCTCGTAGCGGAACTCCAGGTTCTTACGCATGTTCTTCACGCCGTTATCCACGGAGTCCGATACATACAGAGCAAGCTCTACGGATCCGAAACCAGGTAATGAACCATAGACACCCAGGTACAGGAACAGGTATTCCCCCAGTACGGTAGTCTTCGCTGCACCACGGTGTACCATGTTGGCGATACGGGTATCGCCCCCGGCCACCTGGTCAAGCATCTTGTAATGCAGTACCGGGGTTTTGTTTTCTTCGCCCTGTCCGCCGTTTACCATTTTGATAAAGGCGACAAACTCCAGGGCAAATACGCTGGGTACATAACTCGGATCATCACTGTAGTCTACATCAGACAGCCAGGCATCAACTGTCTTCGGCGTAATCTGTTCAGCATTAGTGATATTCATTCGTAGCTGACCTTACCGCATTTAGCACATGACTTTACGCGGGATTTACCTCGGTGCAGTCTCTCGTCGCCATGAATGGTACGCACCAGATACCACTTATGCTTACAGCGACGAAACCAGAGAATCGGAATAACGATAATGGCAATGACCAACAGCAATACTGCTACGGAAATCAGAAAGCCTATCATACCCTTTCCCCTGTCTGGATTAGTTTAATGTCAGTGAGCTTAAAGGATCCCTTGCAAGATTCCTTCGCCTTTTCCATAGCTTCTCTGGGGTCTTTGCCATCAAAGGGTTCTTTTTTTATCACGTACTGGTTATAGGCAGTCCAGTCTTGGTAGGTTATTAAATACCAATTCATACCTTTTCCCCTTCGATTAAACGGCCACCAGCAATCTGGCCTGCTGTCTGCACCCCGTTCTTGATTGCTTCCTGCTGCATGTGGGCCAGACTCTCCACAGCGTTACGCAAGGACTCCAGTGTACCATCGTCCTTATGCTGAATGTCCAACTCAACCTTCTTCGTCTCAGGCGGCTTCAGATGACTCATGAGACTGTTAGCTGCATCACTGCGTACCTTTTCGCTGGATGCAGTCATCATAATCTCTGCCTGCTGGTTTACTGCCTTCCAGAAGATATCACGTCCCAGGATATGCACAGGAATCATAGCCTGTTCCATGACCAGTCCTACCAGCTTGGTATTGTGGTAAGCGTGGACATAACTGGAGATATCTTTAGCGCTGGTGCCTTTGTTCAGGAAGTAGTTGTACTTATCCGGGAAGGTTTTAATGTAGGCTTCCTGGTTATTCAGGCCCATGAGCTTAAAGCTCACATACCGCACAGCATCGATATAACTCTTAATCTTGAACTTACCATCACGCATAACGTGACCATAGCTCAACAGGTTATTACGGTACTGCTCATAGAATGCAGGGTCAGAGATAGCCTGGTTAATGTTATTGAGCACTTCATCCGTCACAGACTTACGCACTGTGTCTGGCAATGATGCCCTTAATTCTTCTATCGTTAACTTTGACATAAGGTATAGGCTCCCTATAGGTTTTAGATGGAGTATATGCTAAGGAGCATTTATGTTTAAAGATTTTATCCTCGTTGTTGCATCGGCACTCTTTAGTGCTGCATTTATGGTTGTTATGGTATTCGATGACCGTACACCTAAACCAGTAGAGAAGACAGTCACCGTAACAAAGGTAGTTACTAACCCTGGATTACCTGACCGTTATCGTGTGTTCCACGATGCAGAGCGTGGAGTTACCTGTTACTACAAAGAAGACAGTAATGGGGCAGGTGGTATGGCTATAGCTCTATCTTGCGTACCGGATACACAGCTTCGACCTAAGTTATAAATTTTTATAGAGGAGTTTTTATGATTAACGTACCTATCACTGTAGGCTGCATATTCCACTTTCCCCGTAAAGAAGACTTCTATGTAGTAGTAGCTACAGACTCGTCTATGGTACTTGCACGGCGTTTACGTGATGGTAATCAAGGGTATTACCTTATTGATGTTCTTAATCAATTCGCTACCTTGGTGTATACACCAGACGAAGTAGTACCGTTTGATGAGATGGAAGAATACACGTACAAACCTGGGAAATAGTTATAATTTTTATGGGGAAACTTTTCTAAATTTTTCATATTTACCTATGAGCGTACTACTTACTACTCTGTCTGTGAAATCCGAACCTCCCCCCGCCCTTAGTTCCCCAGAAAAAGAATTCTTACCTGTTCCATACACAACAACAAGGCCATAGGCCATCAGGTGAGCAATGGTGCTCATCATACATGTATGGAGTTATATCAAATGTCTACTCAATCCAACGTTGCTAAACCTTCTCTGTTCGCTGCTCTGACTGGTGCTGTTGTTTCTACTGTGTCGGTAGTCACCACCACTGCTGAAGCATGCAACTCGCTGGCTAACGCAGGCAATCACCTGGCTAAGGTAGCAGAGAACAAAGCTGCTCGCTTCGGTGAACTCATCGAGATGAAAGACCAGATGGTGTACAACGCAACCAAGCACGAACTGGATCAACAAGTCGCTGCTCTCGCTGCATCTCTGTCAGCTAAGTCCAAGTAACAATCAGCCTCATCCTTCGGGATGGGGCTTATTCATTCTACACAATTACACAATTACACAATCTACCCATAGACAGTAAGGCGCGCTAGACAGGTTCAAAACCTATGGCAATTTACTCGCGCTGGGTATGCCACCTGGAATTCATATACAGATATCTCTATACCACTTTTATCGATATCACTTATCGGAAAAATGAGTTAGCCAAAAGGGTTGACACAGGGTTACAGTAAATACATAGACACTTACTACTTAACGTACTACCTACTATCTACTTATCTTTGTTTACCTCTATCCTATCAACTCCTATCTCTATACCTATACCTACCCTATATACTATCTATATGTATACCTTACTCATATCTATAACCTTATAAATACTATGTATATAACTAGTGAGTACACCGTAGCGTAAGCGTAGGTGTACGAACGGTATAGTTATATGTGCATAGCACTATAGGTGATGTGTTCTATCACTTAACCTATTAGGAGCTATGCCTATGTTTACATGCTATGAATGTGGCAAAGAGATTACTGATGCTAACCCTGGTGTTACCTTTGATAATCTCAACTTTGCTCATCGTGATTGTCTTTATAAAAACGAATTGCCACCTAAACGTATGCCTGCGCCTCTCACTGTATTCGATAACAAACCAGTTACTCATGTACCTCAGTACATGTTCGAAGATAAACCAACTAACAGTGGCACATGGTTAGAGTTAACTGCTAACGATAAGCTGCGTGTGTATAACATCAGCAACTATGTAGCTATGCTGGTGAAGCCTGATACAGGTGACTACTGCTACGTATATTGGGATGAAGCAGGTCAATGCTCTAATCCCTATCGTACCTTCGATGAAGCTGCTCGTGCATGTAATTTATATATCGCTCACCTGTAATCACATAGGCCACTGTTGTGGCCTTTAACTTATCTAGGGATATAACTATGGACACTTTAGAACCTACCTACGCAGTACAAGGCTTATACAAAGCTACAGCATTCCGTAAGAAGTCCTGGCGTGTATGGATGCAGGATTTAACCCTCGAACAAGCCAGAAACTTAGTAAGTGGTGGCAATAGCTTATGCTCTGCCCTGCGTATCGTTCGTGTATCCTATGAGATTGTGGAGTAATAAACATGTCTATGTTCATTCTGGAAGTACAGTTCATTGATGCTCGTGACTGCTCTGATAAAGAGTTCAATGCACTTGAAGAAATCCTGTCATACCTCACTGGGTATAACGAATCAGACTTTGAATGGCTGTGCCTGCATGACATGCACAACAACATGGTTGTTGAAGGCTGGAGTGAAATCCATCGTTATATCCGTGAGAACACTGGGCCTGTCTTACCTGTACATGACCTGTCTCAGTGTGGTGATGCCTGTAATTGCATGAAGTGCAATCCCTCTAAAACGCTCTGTAACGCTCCCTGTGACGCTGTAAGCGAAACCAGTACGAATGTATCACCTAATGCTCCTTTACCTCGTGTGGAGCGATTTAGTGACCTTCCTGACGGTACAGAGTTCTACATTGCACAGACGTATGCCTATGGTGGACGTCAACTGTATAAAAAGGTAGCCGACACTAATGGCCTTAATGCCACGGTGTGTGACGATAGCTTCTACGGTGTGCATGTAAATGACCTTCAGTTAGTCATACGTAAGCAATAATAATCCGGCCTTTGTGCATAGCACAGGGGCTGGAATAACAACAAAGGACTAAACCATGCTTACTGACTTACCTCTGATTGTGCTCAGTGCAATCCTTTTCATCGCAGCAATCTCATTCATCGATAACAAGTATCCGAGGAAATAATCATGACCTTTGCACAGTTACCTATGCAGGCAGTGTTCACTACAGCTATGGGCAGCAAAGTCTTTATTAAGACTGGTACAGCCGAAGCTAAAGAACTTAAAGACTTAAACACCGTGCGTGTTGAAGCTAACTGCTTAGTGAAACCTAAACAGGATTAAACCAGTGAATGAATTACAGAAGGTATGGGTGAGAGCCTACGAAGAATATCTCGCTCAGGCTAAAGCTCGTGGACAGATTGGCACCAGTTGGGTAGAAGGTGCTCGTATCCACGCTGACAAAGTAATCGAATCCCTCAAGAATCTGGAGAACTAATTATGACTATCCGTAAATCAACTATTCGCCGTATGGCTAAATGTGCAGTGGCTGTGGCTGCTGTTGCTCTCACTCTGTATGTAGGAGCTTAATCATGTTACCAGCCGAACGTATCAAAAGCCTGCAACAGGTATGGCGCAACGTTAAACGTGTAGACTTCAAGACTCGCTATGAAACCATGAAATTCATGGTAGACAAAGCAGTTCAACATCATAAATACAGAGGCATCTTTTAATGAAATTTAAAGATATCCCAGAGCAAGCACACTTCAAGTTAACTGAAGATGATCGTATCGGTCTTGATATTGTCTATATCAAAGCCTACCAGGATGGTGGACGATACAACGCAGTTAAACTGGGTGAAACTGTAGTGCCTGTGGTTGTTCAACCACACTTTGAAATTACCTTAGTATAAGCCCTTCGGGGCTTATCTTATTTAATGCACTCCGTGCATTGCATTGAGTTTCCTAACTGGACTGAACCTATGCTGACTGAAAAAGAACTTAATCAATGTCGCACTGACTATCGTGTATGGCTTATTGCAACTTATGGGGCTAAAGCCAAAGATGTAGATTTATGGCATGTCTATAAAGCTGCCTGGATTAAAGGTAAAGAACATGGCTAAAGAGATAACCTATTGGGTGATTAGACATATACCCACTAAACGTATTCTTGCTACTGCGGATAGCACCGGACACGGACGAGGTAATACTCGTGTAAATATCACGGATGATGGTTTGCCTCGTATGTTTGAAACAGAAGACAAAGCCAGACGTGCTTTAGGCAAGTGGCTTGAAGGCGAACATAAGAATGACTGGGATGATGGTATTATGGTGCATGCTCCATCAATACCTCGTGTTCGTGAAGATATGGAAGTCATACCTGTAACTTTAAAGGTGCTGCTATGACTGATGGTATCAACCTCTGTTATCAAGCTGGTAAATATACTTTCGTGTATCCGTTAAAGGATAGAACTATCCTTAACTTTAAAACCAGACGATTATTGAATAGTGCTCATAAGGTAGTTATGAATGATACCTTGCTTATCTTTGAAACTGACAGAATAGCTCTGTTCAATGATGACCTGTATCGTATGTATCGGGTGCCCGATAGTAACTTCCGCATCCATCTCAATGTACCAATTGCTCCTGGTATAATGGACTGGGTTACGCCTACGACAGCAGAGCTTAACTTCATTATCTACATGGAGTAATACCATGCGTAAATTCTGTGCTATAGGCTGTATCGGGCATACGTTTGACCGGCTGTACATAGAAGTCACCGATGAGTTACTGGAACGTATTTGTACTATGCGTTTATTAACCGGTGGTGAGGATTATGTATTTAAACCTGACTACATATATACGCTGGAACAATTACCCAATCCCTGTGTATTTTTCAAAATGTCAGCTACCAAAATTAGTTTCAAGAATTTCGATATCAGCTTTCTGTACTGGGTTGATAGCAAGAAAATAACTGTGAGGTATCTTGATGATTGAATATAAGCTTATGCGCAATAGAAACAAACAAGCACGATACCCATGGATAATTGTCAAATCTTATCCTGGTTTCGTGGGTGCATTCTATTGCACTGAAAAACAAAAGCGGTCTATTACTGACCTGGAACAACTCTATAAAGAGGCACGTAAAAATGGCAAAGCGTAGACTACGAGCATACAATGCTACTGCGTTGTACATGCACATGAGTCCAGAGTTGCTTAAGAACCTGAAAACTAAGCTGCAAATACTGAATGCACCTTACGTGGATCTTAAACTACCTACCTTCAGAAACCAGAGTAAGAAATCAACCAAGCAAATTAAGGTTGGCCGCGATGTATGGCTTGAAGGTTATTTGCTGTATCCCGACCTGTGCAAAGCAGGTGAGGCCATTGAAGCTTACTGGCGTTTCAATCTGACTCGGAGGATACCCTTTTAAATCTAATAAGATATGGGGCGTAGATCCTTGTAAAGAACTCTACGATGAACTTCAACACTTATCGGAATTGTAAAATGGTAACACTACGTGATGTTGTCAGATATCACCCCGTTTCAGGTATCAAGTTAATTGCTGAAGCCAAGATAACTGAAGCAGAGTTTAATCGTATTAAGACTCTGAACCTGATTGGGAATAAAGAACCTGTGTTCTTACCTACCTGTGTGTACTGGTATGAAGGTGGTAATCCACCTAAGCCTGTATATTATCCCTGCCCTAAAGATTGGAGAGGTAAACTCTTACATCCCAATCGTGCAGAGAAGCATGTGAATGAAACTGATATCCAGATGTTGTGGATATTTGAATATAAACCTGTACGTGATAGTGGAGGTGGTTTGATATGAAAGTCAGACATTATCTGGCTGATACTGATGCCTTAGGTAAAACCGTGGTAGTCACAAACGATGAAGTACCTATATTCAGGGATGGAAGAATTATTGCTGTGCTTACCAAAGAGCAAAGCGATAATATTAAAACCAAGCTGTTACTATCAGACCAGTTGAAGTGGTCTGGTGACTTAAAGGTATTCACTAACCGTATAGCAATTACACCTGGTCAAGGTGGAGTGCAAAGTCTGATGGCAGTTGGTATACCTGAACTGGATAAGCGGGATTTCATCCTACGAATGACTATTCGTGTAAGCCAGATTGCAGAAGATGATACGGTGATTGCTAAAGCAACGTTAGAGGTCTTCCGTGGGTTTAATAAATCGTAACCGCAAAGACATAGCTTACACTATTGAGTTTGATGACTCTATTATCACTAATAGTGTGGGCACGGTATTGGGGGATTTAACTGTATACAAGTGGAATACGGATAAGCTCTATGACGGTTACGTCAAAGGTGTTTATCAATTCAGGTTTAACATTACACCTGCCCAAGTAACCCAAATAAGAACCAAACTTCTGATTGGTATGCACCCTACTATACGTATCGAATTAAATTACGAAGTTTGGTAAACGTGCATAGCACGTTCAATGACTAATAATACGCTGGTTTCAGGGCTGCTGAAGCCAGTGTCTAACTCTAAGGATTGTTGTATGCCGAATATGAATATTGACCACGCTCAAACCAACCTTCGTTGGGCTTCCCGTGCATGGAAAGACGGGGAGATGCGTGCTCTGGCATTGTTCCTGTTTCGTAAGGGTCTGTCACAGCTTGTGATGGAAGATATCAGTGCTGAAATTCAGGCTGAAATTGCTGCTGCTCATTTAGGCCGTGAAGCGTTCGAAGATCTCTGCGAATACAACGATGAGGTCAACGGCTGCTCTGTGAAATATGCAGCGTGGCGTGATGCTATTAGCTGTCTCCTGATCTGTTAGAAACGCGCATAGCGCGTTTTGTGCAATAAGGGCATGTTAAGCCCACCTTTCAATTAACATTCATCTACTCATTTCTAAGAGGTATATATCATGGGATTCACTCGTACTCCGTCTAACAACACTGCTGCTTCTTCTGACAACGACAGCAAAAACCGTGTGGCTGGTTATCTGAATATCAACATCCTCACCCGTGATGGTCAGCGTAGACGTCTGGGTGGCTCTGGCATCGCTCTGCGTGAAAGCCATCCGGTTGAAGGCGCAATCCTGCAACTCATCCGTGAGAACCCGGAGAAGCTGCAAGACCTGGTTGGCCGTATTGAACTGACCTTCGGCGAAGCTCACAAACCGGGCGACCTGGTGGATCTGGGCCTGTAAACCATTAAGCCAACCTTAGGGTTGGCTTTGTTTTTTGAGGTGTATACCAATGGGTAAGAAAGAACATCGCCGTATGGCAAAGGAACAAAACCGTTGGGGTGAAGACTCCTTACATACTCGCGGAGGTAAATTCGATAAACGAACAGTGTCTGGACGTTGGCCGCGAAATCACGTTAATGCTCAGTATCTCACTGATGGTACTCGTGCTGTTCGTATCAGTGAGGGACTCATGAATACCCTGAAAACCAGGGTGTTACTGGGTAACTCAAGATCCTTCCGGGTTAATAATCTGTCGCTGTATTACTCAGCCCAGATAGCTGCAACTGACCTGACCACTTATATCGCTATTGGTAACAAGCGATTTAAGGGTAAGGCAGTCATGCCTTTCCGTGGTACGTGGGAATTCACTGAAGCGTAACGAGGTGGCTATGGGACGTTATCTCATATTGGATGACGAACACGCTAATAAGCTTAAAGCAAAGCTTCTGTTGGGATTTGATGAAGTCTTCCTCGCTACCGGGGAAGATTATCCATGCGATGAAATCATCGACTGTGACAAGTTAAATATCACTATCCAGTGGGATAAAGAACGACGCGGTTATATTGCCAGGAGAAAATAATGGAACATCGTTGGCTCTCGAAAGAAGAATTGCAACTCATCAATGAGCGTCAGTTTAACCGTAAGCATATTGATGGTTACATTCGTGCAGAGTTATTTGAAGGCCAGGAGAATCTCTGGCCTGAAGTGGCTCAGGGCGTAGAGTTACTGAAGCTGTGGATGGATCAGCAGTTTTACGATAGTAAAGCTGTCCGTATCAACCACTTAAAGCAACTCGACTTAGAGAAACTGGTTATCGAAATCTTCGTAGGCGTCTGCTACGTACAGGAGGAAACACCACTCGTAAACGTCATTGGTCAACTGGCTTCACGTATCGGCTTTGACGATAAGCGTGACAGCATTCAGACCATTGCTGAAGTGCTGGCAGTGCTCTGTGAGACGGATGTGTTCGAGATTAAGAAACCACATCCTAAAGCCAGTCTGTATATCCAGTCGAACATCAAGTTCGACGAAAAGCTCACCAACTTCATCAACTATTCCTGCTACTTACCACCACTGGTTTGTGAACCTCGTGAACTGGTAAATAACAGGTCTACAGCCTACTACACCCACGAGAATGACTCGCTCATTCTAGGTGGAGGGTTTAACCATCATGACGGAAACATCTGCCTGGATGTTCTTAATTCACGTAATCGTGTACCTCTCTCCCTCGACGTGGAATTCCTATGTACAGTGGAGGAAGAACCAACTCACGATCTCAATGTTATTGACACTGACGAGGATCTCAGCGATTGGCAAATAGCGGATATGATCCGCAAGCAAAAGCAAAACTGGGCACGCTATAAAGAGCAGTCCTATTACTTCTACAGCCTGATGGTAAACCAGGGTAACAGGTTCTACATCAGCAACAAGGTAGACAAACGTGGGCGCATGTACGCCTGTGGCTACCACATCACCCCTCAAGGCACCAGCTTTAAGAAAGCGATGATAAACCTTGCCGATAAAGAGCAAGTATCTGGTGTACCTGACAAATTTAAGCGGAAATAAGAGAGGACTAACTTATGCAAAATCAAATCAACTTTGGTGCTGGCTTCCAACGTTTTAGCGGCTGGGAATACCTCTGTATTGACCTGGCTAACCACTATGGTCTGGATAAGGAACTGTTCGAAACCAGAATCGAATGGGTGTATGAGAATATCAATCACCTCGGTTGGCTGGTAAACAAAGCCGATGATCCGGTGCTGTTCCAGAAGACTGCAATGCAAATCGAACGTGCTCGCCGTGGTGAGTCGATTGGTCATATCGTTCACTTCGATGCCTGCTGCTCTGGTATCCAGATTATGTCTGCCCTGACTGGTTGTGAGTCCGGTGCATACAACACTGGCATGATTGATCCACGTCAGCGTATGGATGCCTACAGCAACACCACGGCAGAGATGAACAGCATCCTGTCTATGAAAGGCATGGCAAGCATCACTGTACCTCGTGGTGACGTAAAGCAGGCTGTAATGACCTCCGGGTATGGCTCTAAGGCTGTACCCAAGAAGGTATTCGGCGAAGGTGAAATGCTGGACGTATTCTACGATGCAGCAATGGCTGTTGCTCCGGGTGCATTTAAGCTCATGGATGAGCTTCTGGAGTCCTGGCGTCCATATGCACTGCAACATGTCCTGACGTTGCCTGATGGCTTCACAGCACTGATTAAAGTGATGGAGACGAAGGAAACCAGGATTGAAGTAGACGAACTCGACCATGCCACATTCACTGTGCAATACAAGGTGAATGAAGGCACTGAACGTGGACGTGCTAACGTTGCCAACACTATCCATGCCTGTGACGCCTATTTGTTACGCGGTATGGAACGTCGCTGCAACTACAACCCTGTTGTAGTGCGTAAGGCTCAGGAAGTCCTGGAAATGGCTTCTCTGGCTTATTCCTGTGGTAAGACTCAGATGCCTATGGCGGAAGAACTCAGTGAACTGCTGCCGCTGTGTATTCGTGCTCACATCGCTGATGTGGCACTGCTGCCGCTGCTGGATTGGTCAAACGTCATGTGTCTGCCGAAATGGATGGTGCGTAAGCTCCTGTCCATTGTGAATGACATGCTGACTTACAAGCCATTCCCGATCATCACAGTGCATGATGCCTTTGGTTGCCATGCAAACAACTGTGATATCACTCGCTACTGGTACAAAGAGATCATGGCAGACTTCGCAGACTCCAACATGCTGGAAATGCTGCTGTGCCAGCTTTATGGCATCACCGATGGCAAGTACGAGAAGCTCAGTCCTAGCCTGGGTGACAAGATCCGTAACTCAAACTACGCACTGTCATAACTCAATATGCCACCCTTCGGGGTGGCTTTTTCATTTGGAGGCTCTATGCAACGCTATGTGCGTGACTGGAACCAGAGAGGTTACTTGTTTGAAGTAACTGATGAAGTCCTAACAAAGCTGAAGACAGCAAGCTTACTGGGAATCTCAGAGCTTAAAGTAAAAAGTCCTTGTGTGTTGTCACTAGATCTCGTGTTAGCAAATGTACGATTTCAAGCACGGAGGGACTTTCAAAACGGTGAAATCAAATTCACTGCTGAATACCACGGTGATACTACGTGGCTGATTAAAATGTGGAGCGTCTAATGAAACTGTTGCACTCGCTGCCTTACACAAAAGACGGGAAGACCATCCCTGTGGGTAACATGAATGTACCTACACCACTGGTTTCCCATGTTAAATCCTGTCTGCTCAACGGGTATTCGGTAATTGAACTTACGATTACCCCTGAAATGAATAATGGCGATGCCATGCGAGTAGACCTACGGGTATTCGACGTATCCGGGGTAGATGTTTACGCTGATGGGCCTAACAAGGTAGTTAAGCTCTATAAGGAGTAAGTATGGTTAAGTTATATAGCCACTACTACCGGGAACGAATGACTTGTGTTTACACAACAAAAGAGGAATACGAACAATTCTTGAGCAAAAAGCTGTTAGGACTGAAGGTAATAAAGCTTAAAGGCAGCATAATGGAAAATGCTACAAAGATCATAGACTTCAATGAGCATGGGGTTATTGAAGCCCAAGCATCTTACTATGACCTTGATGGAACTCAACGTATTACGCTTAAACTGAAATAACGCACTCCGTGCGTTGAGTGAGTTGACGCTTCGCGTCTGTATAACTTAATTCTCTTAAAATCTGCGGGCTATCCTACTCTTTGGGATAGCCTATTTTTTATCTTTGATTACAGTGTTTTGTATCTTTACAAACCAGTGTGATCTTTGCATAGTGCAAGCACACTCGACAGGAGTTTTAGTTATGATTTTCTTCCTTCTGTCGCTACTGTTTCTGTACCGCCATGTATCAGAGACAGTCACATTGGGCATTACGGTGCCTGTTACAGTGATCCGGCCAATGGCTCAGCAGAGTCGATTAGCACAAGATTCCAGATCTTGTAGATAGCGACACCACATGGCGAATACTAAATTGCCCACTGTATAGTGGGCTTTTTTATACGTATGGCGAAGCCAGACAGTCACTGGCAAGTGCTTACCTACTATCGAGCGGTGGAGCATCCCCAACACTTTAATAGGTGTGGAATATACGGGGGATCACGGGTGATAAGGCCACCTTAACGTGTACGTTGCCGCATGGAAAACTCTGTAGGGTGTCGGTTATACGCTACAGAATGAGACTCGATAAGCTGGAGTTTGACTACCAGCCGCCATACTTATGAGAAGTATCAGAACTTCTATAGAAGTTTTATACCTATATGCTAGACAGTCTGAAAATGGCGTTTTTGACTATAGCCACCCTAAACTTTAAACCTACCTCGATATAGCCTAAATGAGGCCGTTATGGACTACGAAATTTTTACGTATGTCTTCTCAGTTCTGTCGATGTTTTGCATGTTGAATGCTTTCGATTACTGGGACGACTATCGACACTATTACATCCAGTTTGCCAAACCAGAACAGGCAAGATACGCCAAGCTCTTACTCCGGGATGCAGTCCTCTGCTTTGTCTGGGGAATCATCTGGGCGTTAGTCGCTGCTGGCTTCTGGTTTATCCCCCACCTTTGATTAAGGAACCATCATGCACCCGTTTGATGAGAAAACTGAAAAGGCAGTAATGGTTGCCCTGCAACGTTACTCCGAGTACCAGGTAGCCCGTATGTACGGCTTGCGTGTAGCCAGTGTGCGTCTCATTCGCCAAACCGTAATGAGTCGTGAAGGCAGTGGTTATATCAGTATGACTGGGCGTACCAAAGAATCCCCGTTGCAAATGGGATTACGCCTCCATGAGGATCTGTTTAACCGTCAGGAACAGAAAGTGGTTACCTTCGGTGAGCGTTACTCAAACCAGATCCCAAATATGGATTACGCTGGTCTGGAGGCTCGTGTGATGGCTGGCTTCTTCACTCCTAACGGAGTGCCTACGCCAGCCTTATGGGGCTATCTAAGCCAGTATGTGAAGAAGTCCGGTCATGCAATGCTGGATATCCTTCACGCCAAAGAAATCTATGCGCCGGAGCAACTCGAACGTGCTCTGGATATTGACTCACAAATCGAAGACATGTCGCAGGCTCAACGTATCGCCCTGCTACGTCGTCTTTCCGCTGCGGTATATTCTGATGAATTCAAAGATTCAACCGATCCCGGTTCCGATGTTCAGGACAGCGAATAACCTCAGTGAGGCTATGTCCGAAATCAAACAGCATACGTATCCGTATGATCCCAACACGATTCACTCACTGGTAATGATGTACCACAACACCCTGCTTAAAGAGGTGGCGCGTTCGGTACATCTTCCGGCTGGGCGCACAATGAACTGTGAGCCTACTCGTTATCTGGAAACCAGTGAAGTGAAACGTATCCTTGAACAACAAGGCTTCTCAGTGGAAGTCAGTGAAGCGGAGGATTAATGATAGTCACTCGTTTCGGTCACATGGTTGTTACAGCAGAAGGGCAGATTGAACACTCTGGTTTCGAGTTTGCTCCGTCCTACAAGGGCGAACCTGATACCTTGTTCGGGCGTATCAAGGCGATTCAGAATGCTGTAGCAAATGCTAAAACGCTACCTGATGATGCCTTCAAAATAATCAAAGGGGGTGTGTAATGTCTAATACCGCTCAAGCACAGGACGCAATGCTTACTTCCTGTATGGCTTACATGTCTGCCTTTGACGCCAAACACGCTACGCCAGATGAAGCCCGTCATTACAGCTTTTGTGTGCAAAAGCTTTACCCGGTTGAAGAAGTAACAATTGAAATTCCAGGTAAATTGTTAGCTGGATCCCTACTACTCGCAGTAATTGTGTCAATCATTCTGGGCTTCTATAAGCGGAGTAAAGATCGCTACGCAGAACGCACAGAGTGGTTTGATATCTTCTTCATCCATCCCGTTATGGGATGCCTTTACTGCTTAACGGCATGGGCAGCTTATGCAGCAATAGTGTATCTAATCAGTTAGTGCCTTCCAGGCACTCTGTGACTGGTGATCCCACTTCGGAAAATCCAGAGGAATGCTATGGAACATATAATTGAACACCCTCATAAGAATGCGACTAAGACAGTCATTATTGAGCCTGTAAAGCTCAAACTTGGCCTGGCTTATCGTATCAAGATCACTATTCAGAATTACTCTGGGCAAGCCAGTATGTATTCAGAACAAGGTCTTGAGTTGGTGCTCTTTGAGGAAGAACTGGAAGGACTGATTCTTGCACTCACTAAAGCAAGAACAGCCCGACTGTTGGGGATTAAGTAATGGCCGACATACCAAGAAAACCTTTGCCTCCCCAGGATTATCTAATTGAGTGTATTTCCTATGATCCTGTCACAGGACTCATGTTTTGGAAAGATCGTCCAAAAAGCCACTTCGCTTCAGACGCTTTACATAAATGGTGGAAAAACTTAGTAGGTAAACCTGCTTTTAACTCTGTTAATACATCTTCCGGTTACCTTGAGGGTACATTGGATGGTGTGCGATATAAGGCTCACCGTATTGCTTTTAAAATCATATACGGAACTGAACCGAGTCATGTAGATCATGATGATCGCAACCGAAAAAACAACTCAAAACTTAATTTGAAGGGATCAGATTCGGAAGCTAACCGCAAAAATATAACTATGCAGTGTAATAACACTTCAGGAGTTACTGGTGTCCGTTATGACCCCGCAAGGGGGAAGTGGAAAGCCAGACTAGGTAAGCAAGAGTTGGGTCGTTTCGACTCCTTCGATGCGGCTGTAGCCGCAAGAACTGCTGCCCTCTCGCAGCATAACTATCATCCAAATCACGGAACATAATCATGTTAATTAAAGTAGAAGGCGATAAAGTCAATTTCATTGACTCCCTGGATCGTTTCATCGGTTATGACATGGGACAGGACTGCTGTGAACATGCTGGCTGGTTCATCTCTGATAAAAAAGAAGACTACGATACCGGAAGTGAGAACGAAGGTGATCGTGGCTTCAACGTCGAAGGCTTTGACTTCGTACCTGGTGCTGTTGCTGAAATAACCTCGGATGAAGATGCAGGTTTGGATGACGGGGGTATGGTCATTTTTACCCTGCGTGATGAAAAAGGTAATGAACTTTACCTGCACCTGTTCAACTGCCACAACGGTTACTACGGCCACGGTGTAGAAACCAATGTAGCAACTCTGGAGAATGACACACTGTGAAAAAGCTCTTTGCTGTTGCCATTGCTGTTGCGTATCTCTCTGGATGCGTCGTCAACCAGCCTAAACCTGCTACGCAGGTTACGGCGGTTGCCTCCGCTACACTCCCCACGGATTTGTGGTGTATGTCTACCCGTACTGAATCCGGGAAACCGAATGCAGATCTGGGTGTAGCATTCATCCGTGATGAAGGTGATCACTTTACGGTTATCAACCGTCTCGGTGAAACTGCAATTCAATCGCCGGTATTGAGCCTCAAGAAAGGATCCAGTATCCAGGGCTATAACAATATCGGTTTACTCTTTTCCAAAGGCACAGGCCAATATGCGGGCTTCTATGGCGTATTCCGCTATGAAGGTAAAAAGCAATTTGGTCTGGCTTTCGACTGCCGCTAAGGATCTCTCATGAGCGAAACTGTTCGTGACTATGGCTTTATTGCAAAGCTGGCAAAACCTGTAGAGGATGCAGAACGCCTGGCTGAAAAGCTCTGGAGTGCTGACTCTAACCTGGCTATTAACTATGCAGGTAACATTGTCTTCATCAACTACAATACCGATCAGGACATTTATGGTCTTACTATCGGTGGTGCTTCTTTTACTCAGGAAATGAAAGATGAGTTCATTGCTGAAGCTAAGAAGTACGATTTGGTTGTGGATGAAGCTTCTATCACAACCTTTGACTGTATCTGGTACAACGGTAGTGATAACCCTGTCAGTCTGCTTACCCCTGAAGAACTTTAATTCCCTTCGGTGCTGAAGTATGAAAGTCCTTGCTGACCGTTAGTAGGCACCGTAACCAAACCAGGAAATAACTATGATTCTCCCTGAACAAGAAGATGTTGCAGGCGTATTAGGCCGTGTCTTCGATGCGTATACTCGTTCCCGTGGTGTAATTCGTCCTCACTTCGTCCTGTCTGGCGAATCCGGTTCGGGTAAGTCGCATCTCATCAAAACTCTCGCTAAAGAGCGTGAAATTGAGGTGCTGGAAGTTAACGCTGCTGGTTTAACCAAAGAAGGCGTATCTGGTAACTCGCTGTCCAAAGCTCTTACTCCCCTGCGTAACATGAATGGTGCCAATGGCATCGTCATCTTCGTAGATGAGTTCGACAAGCTGTTTACCAATGGCGTAGGCGGTGATACGCATGAATCCCTGGCTGGTGTACAGAATGAGTTTCTGACCATGCTGGAAAGCGATACAGCCAGTGTATTTGGCGACTATGGCAAGTATGAAAAAGTTAACGTCGGTCAGACGTTATTCGTGTTTGCTGGTGCCTTCAATGGTGAAGCCAATCTCACCCATGAACGTATGCGTGAAATGGGTATCCGCACAGAATTCCTGGGGCGTGTAGCTCTGCACTTTAGCACTGTGCGCCCGTCGTTACAGTCTCTGCTGGATCTCGTTCCTGAAAACATTCTGTTGCAGGAGTACCTGAAAGCTTTTGGTAAACAAAACCAGAAGAAGAAGGTTATCAATGAGATTCAGCAACAAATTCGTATGGCCTACAAAAAGAACGCTATCGGTGTTCGTATCGTAAGCCAACTCGTTCATCAATATTTCTTACAGGTATAATCTCATGGCAGTTACAACTATCATCGCTGACGTAATCCCGTTCGTGAAACGCGTTATCACTAAACGCCTGGTTCCCATGATTCATGGTAGCCCTGCTATCGGTAAATCCGATATCGTCCGTCAGATTGCGGCTGAAGCACATCTGCTGGTAATCGACGTTCGCCTGTCCATGTATGATCCGGCTGACCTTAATGGTCTGCCGTTCCGTACTGAAAAAGAAGGGCGTCAACTGGCAGAGTATCTGCCGTTCGGGGTATTCCCGACTGAAGATACGCCGATCCCGGAAGGGTATAAAGGCTGGCTCATCTTTATGGATGAACTCCCGTCTGCCGTCCCGGCAGTGCAAGCGGCTGCTTTCAAGCTGATCCTGGATCGTGAAGTAGGCCAGCATAAACTGCACCCTATGGCTTTCATGGTTGCCGCAGGTAACACTGAAGACGATGGTGCTATCGTTAACCCGCTGCCGACTCCGCTGCAATCCCGTATGATCAACTTCAAGGTCAAACCGGAACTGAAATCTTTCATGCGTTACGGTCTGGCAAATGGCCTGGACTACCGTATTGGTGCTTTCCTGGAATTTAAACCGGAGTACCTGTACAAGTTCGATCCGAACCACGATGACCTGACGTATTCGTCTCCGCGTACCTGGATGTTCCTCAGCAAACTGATCGGTGGTACTTCGGTAACCAGCGAAGATCTGCCTCTGGTGGCAGGCACAATCGGTCAGGCTGCTGCGCAGGAATTTATTTCCTTCGTTAAGCTGTATGACGAAATCGCCAAAATCCCGGAAATTGAAGCCAACCCTAAAACGGCTAAGTGTCCGGTTGATAATCCGTCGCTGTGCTTCGCAATGGCAGGTGCTCTGGGGCAACATGCCACCAAGAAAAATCTCCCGGCGTTTATGGAGTACCTTGAACGTATGGCTCTGGAATTCCAGGTTATCGCCCTCCGCCAGATCATCACTCGTAACCCGGATCTCGGTAACGAGGATGCTCTGGAAAACTGGATCACCAAATACGGTTCCGAACTCTGGAACTAAAACCCAGGGGCTTCGGCCCCTTTCTCATGGAGCATTAAAATGCAATATAACGAACTGTCGAGTGAACTGAAGGATCTGGTTCATCACATGATCATCGTGCAGATGCAAACCAACGGTGGCAGCATCTCCCGCAACGATGTTTACAACATCCTGGACGTGGTAAGCATTCTGGCAGGTGACAAACCGACTAACGATGCAGAAGCAGAACCCAAAGCTGATAAGGCAGTTAATGCTGAAACCTTCTTTGATGCTCTGCATCAGTCCATTCAGAACCTCCTGGTTGCTCTGTCTGAAAGCGCTGAAAGCGCAGAAGGTCAGGAAGATGAAGAAGCTCCGGTTAAACCTCGCTGGCGTCTCGCCAAAGTAGAAGAAGGTTTTGCAGGCAAACTGCATTTCTACTGCCAGGCTGCAAACCCGCAGTATTACCGCGTAATGGCAGATGATGGTAAAGGCGTGGATTTTGAACTTCCGCCGCTGGCACCTCTCATGCCGTATCCGGTCGCAGTACAGATGATCCAAATGTACGGTCGTCCGGTTGCAGAACTGAACTAAAAACAAGGGGGATTCAGTGTCTTCAGAAGATTATTATTACCAAAGCTGGGCACTCCAGTTTGTAAAGCCAGAACCGCTTCTGTTGCTGTTTCCCCTGTGTTTTGACAACGAAGTCAAGACCATTGTGGACTCAGTACACGAAGCCGGTAAGGAATCACTTCGTTATACCAAAGTAGACAATTTTCTTTGCTTCGCAGAACTCAAAGTTAAACCTTCCTCACCAAGTCTCTCTCGTAAACTGATGGAAAAACTCATCCCGCATTGTGCTTCCTGGGTTAAAAAACAAGGATCCAGAAACATTGAAGATGCGCGAGAAATGAACTGGTGCTACTGGGAGTACACCAATAACGAGCCTAAATCTTATACGGCTGGTTTCTGTGAATCGGATAACCAGGTTATCCAGATAATGCACATGGCCGCTCCCTTTAACTGGGGCAGGCAAATCAAACATTGTATGCGTTTGAAAACGCTTCAACTGATCAAAGGTAAATCCAATGTCGTTCCAGAAATTACTCTCGAAAGCTCGTATTGGTCTTCTGTCAAAAGATGAGCTGGTATTCTTTAGCTCCATCATTCTGGGCGTAAAACACACCATCGATAACAGCACGGAAACGGCTTATACCGATGGTCTGAATTGCTTCTATAACGAAGAATTCTTTACCAGTTTGACTAATGATGAGCGGGAATTTCTCATAGCTCATGAGGGTATGCACATCGCCCTCGAACACTGCACTTCTCGTTCTGCTGGTTTGGATCCCAAACTGTGGAATGACGCCGCAGATTACGTTATCAACGGTCTTCTGGTAAGTATCGGGCTGAAAATGCCTAAAGGCGGATTGTTCAACCCAGACTTCCATAACCTGACTACCCTTCAGGTTTATCGCTTACTGGAACAGGATCAGCAAAACCAGTCTTCTGGTGGTAAGCCCCAGGTTGGTGGTAACCAGATGGGTGGTAAACCCATGCAAGACCTGCGTGAACCTGCCGCCTCTGACGTTAAAAAACGTGAAGAAATCAAGCAACATGCAGAAGAACTGGTTATGCGTGGTAAAACGCTAACCGAGATGGAAAACAAAACGCCGGGGAATATCGGCCCGGAGTTGCAGCGTATCATTGATCGTCTGACTAAGCCGGTTATTCCGTGGCAACGTATTCTGCAGCGATTCTTCACCTCTATGCAGAAAAATGACTTCACCTGGGCCAGACCCAACCGCCGCTTTATCTCACAAGATATCTATCTGCCGTCTATGCTGTCTCCGGCATTAGGCCCGATTGATTTTGCGTGGGATACTTCAGGATCTATCTCTGATCAGATCTTTCAGTATTTCGTCAGTGAGACGTATCACGTACTCAAACGTTTCAAACCAGAGTATGTGAATGTCATGCAGTTTGACCATATCCTGCGTAGCCGGGACAAGGTACGTAACATGCGTGACCTACTGAAACTGGATATGCAAGGCGGGGGTGGTACTCATGTAGATGAAGCCATCGAAGCTTTTGCCAAGTCCAACTCACAGGCACTCATTGTGCTGACTGATGGGTATGTGCGAACTCAGCATATCCCGGATCCCCGGAAGCCTGTGATTTGGTGTGTCTATCAACATAAAGCATTCCAGCCACCGTGGGGGCAGGTAGTGCATTTCGAAATGCCAGAGGGATAATCCTCTGCGGAGGATATATGCCATTAAATGCTGATCAAGAAAACGCCGTGAAAGCTGTTCACGGCTTTCTTTCCAGTACCACTGAAAACTTCATGGTAATCGAAGGTGCCGGGGGTACTGGTAAAACTTACGTAGCAAAGCACATTGTAGATACTCTCGATCAGTATCATAAAACCCGTGCTTTACTCGGCCTGAAGGGTAAAACCAAACTTCCGGTACACTTTACAGCTACCACAAATAAAGCCTGTGAAGCCTTCCAGCAAGCGCTCAGTCGTCCTGATGAGGTAACCCCTGACGTTACCACTATCCATAGTCTGCTGCGTCTCACGCTCACGGAAGACCCCCAGAATCCAATGAAAAGCATACTTGCTGATCGTGACCCTGGTTTTAACCTCGGTCGTTGTTTGGTGTGGGTCGATGAAAGTAGTTACATCGACGAGGAGTTGATGGACTACATCAAAGCCAAGAGCAGTAAGGACACCAAGATTATCTTTATGGGCGATCCTGCCCAGTTAAAGAATGCAGATGCCGAAGGTATGCCTGCTTTCGAATCTGGTTTCCGTAAAGCTGAACTGTCCAAGATCGAACGTTACGATGAAGACACTCCCATTTTTAAACTGGGGCTGGAACTTCGTACTCGTATCCTGAATAAGGACTGGCGTATTCCACCCTGTCCTATCGACGGTAAGCATATCGTCTGGCTTTCCAGACCCCAGTTTGATCGTTTGATGCTTCAGGATATGGAATCGCAAGACTGGACTTACTCTACAAGTAAGTTTCTGGCTTTCCGTAATAAACGTGTCCAGCAGTACAACAAAGGGTTAAACGAGCGAATCACTGGAACCAGAATGTTCCAGGCAGGAGATTATGCAGTAAACAACCATCACGTCTCAGGTACTCGTAACTCAGGCGGGATTGGTACTGACCGTATGGTGTTCATCGACGCACTGGAAGTAGCTCGTGAATTCGAAACCGATGGTCATTATGTTTACCTGGATGGTCGAGATAATCGTCGATTCTTCCTGCCAAGCGATCACAGCAAGATTGTAACAGTACAGCGTAGGCTGTTTAAGCGTTACGAAGCAGCTAAGTATCATGGGCAAGAGGAAGAAGCTCAAATCCTCCAAAGGGATATGAAGCACGTCAAAAGTACCTGGGTAGATTTACGCCCTGTGTACGCTCAGACAGTCTATAAAGCCCAGGGTTCTACCTTCCGTCGCGTCTATATTGACTTGGCAGATATTGGCTATTGCCAGAGTAAAGAACTCATCATGCGTATGCTGTACGTTGCGTGTAGCCGGGCAAGGAAACAACTATTTCTTACCGGAGATCTCTACTGATGATTAAGGATTACTCTGCTAAAGACATCACAGTTATCACTACGTTTTGTACTGACTTTATGTATGAAAAAGTGAATGAAGATCTTGAGGAGACTATCTACTCTATCGCATTGCGAAACCAGGAGAAGAAGGGAACTCCTATTATGAGCTTTCGCTTTGGGGGGCAAACTTATCAGTTGGACACTCAGACTATACGTTTCCCTCTCACGCTGCATTCCGATCTGGTGGCTGAAATGCGTGAAGTGCAACGTATACGCAGAAAGCTGGACGAAGAAAAAGCCTACGTTCATGCAGTCGTAGCTGGTGCCTGTTCTCGTTCTGAAACAGCAAGCCATCTCTATCAGCTTTTACCCGTTAAACTGCATCCTGCACTTAGTCGTTTAGGTATTGATCAGGAGATCTCTGATCCGTTTAAACCCTTATCGGAAAAAGTGATAAGCGAATTTCAAGCAACTCATGCTGTCAATCTTCAGATGATTGATCAGCGATTAACCCGTAACTTACTGGGAATACCCGTATGACTACTAAAACTGCTATTACGTATAACAAAGATAAGACCTGGAATATCACGGTGACTGATGAGGACGGTATCGTCCGTGTTAATCAGACCATGGCATTCGAAGGCTTGACGCAACTGGCTATGCTGGCGTTGTTAGCCGAAGTAACTCGTTACCAAGAGCGTGAAAAGCTTTGGACTTCTCCGACCCCGGAAATGGTTCAAGCTGGTCTGTCTGAAGTACAAAATCAATTTGATGAGTGCCTAGCTTCTGACGGTGAGGAAGCCCCGACAGACAAACAAGCATCTGATTTTGCTGTATTCGTACTGCAAGCTATGGCAAATAAACTGCCTAAGCTGTAATAAACCAAGCCAGATTTAATCTGGCTTTTTCTTTTCAAAAGCCTTTCTAAATCTTACTTGAGGAATTCAAATGCAAGTTTCCAACGTTACCGGTCAGTCTTCGTCTGCCACCCTGGGTGCTCGTGCAGCCAAAGCTGTAAGCATGACTCAGAACTCGTCTCTGATGATGATGCTCACCTCTAACCTGTATTCCAACCAGCTTCTCGCTGCTATCCGTGAGCCTCTGTGTAACGCATGGGATGCTCATATTGAAGCGGGTACTACGGATACCCCTATCCGTATCAAAATCACCTCAGACTACAATCTGGTAATTGAAGATAGCGGTCTGGGTATCCCGGATGACAAGATCGAAGATATCTATGGCATCTACGGTGAATCCACCAAAGCCAATAACAATATGGTAACTGGTGGGTTTGGTCTGGGCAGTAAAGCTCCGTGGGCTTACGCTGACAGCTTTCGTGTTATTTCTGAACACGCTGGCATTAAGACGGTCTATAACCTGCCCAAATCCTGCGTAGAAAACAATGGCGATCCGGGCATCATTCCGGTGCTTTCAGTTCCTACGGAACGATCTGGTCTTACTGTCATCATCCCGATCAAAGAAGATGACATGGATGAGATTGAAGAGTACATCCGTGCCATCGTAAAACACGGTAGCATGAATGCTACGCTGGAAATCGAAGATCAAGAACCGGAAACCAAGCTCGATGTAATTGACCTCGATGCTACACCGGGTTCTTACAGCGTTAAGCAGGAAGACTGGCACTATGACTATATGGGTAACCATAAAGTCTTTATCCGCTATGGTGCTGTTATCTATCCGATGCTGGTAACTCCGACCACGAAGAAAGCGTATGATCTCCTGATTGAGTTCATGGAACTTGTAGGCTTCCGTCGTATGGTTGTTCAAGCTGCTCCGGGCAGTCTGGTACTTACCCCCAGCCGTGAAGCACTTTCAAGCCAGAAAATGACTGAAAATGGTCTTACAGACCTTTGCGTCAGTCTGGTCAAACGTATCGAAGAAGATCTGATTGCCTCAATCCCGGAAGCAATGAAAGAGGCGATAGCTACGTTAGATTCCGGTATTTATCCGAATGCCGATCAGTATTGCCGTGTAGATCATATGTTCGATCCGTTGGATGTTATCAAACCGTATTCTTTACGTGCTTATCTTAATTCTTCACTGGGTTCCGGGTTCTATCGTAAGTATTTTAACCAGCTTAAAGCAGCAGAATATCGCGGCTTCTGTAAAACACATACTTTCGATGAACCAGCAGCTACTCGTCAGTACCACAAAATGCGTAAGCATTTTGTAAGAACTCGTCGCAGTAATTACCAAAGTACGCTGTTTGGTTTCTTCAAACGTTTTGTACTGCGCCCTCTGGGTAAAGTCATTGCATCCCATGACTTTATGGATAAGTCTGCTCTGCGTCTAGCTGTTACGGATTATTGGGCTGAATACAGGGTCGTTAACAAATACTTCTGGGAAGAAATTGGTTTTGATCACTGGCAACAGCATAAATCAGTAATTGATAATAAGACTATCTTCATTGCTCCGCGTATGTTGAACCTGGGCAAAACGATTGGATTATGCCCACAACTGCCTCGCAAGAACGCAGCATGGGTATATAAGATCGATGCGAAAACCAAAAACAAAGATGCCATTGTTAAAGCATTTTCTGACGCTGGTTTTACCGTAATTGATCTGACACTCAACCATTCGTGGGATACTCCGAATAAAGAGTATCTTGCCCAGCAAGCCCGTAAGCAAAGCAAAGTCGCTGCGAAGAAAGACAGCAAACCAGCTAAAAATATACTGGCTTCACTGTGCAACTTCTACATGCCTAACGGTGACTGCATTGGTCTGTCGTCTACAGCAAAACTCGTGACAGACCCGCAGTATGTGACAGATAGCCCGCTGTTCTACATAGAATCAGATGGGTATCGTGACAATGCTGTGGGACGCTATGCAAACTACGTTGATCTCACCGAAGAAGAACGTATGCGTGGTGTACTGGTGCGTAATGGTATTGAACGTCGTATGGCTGAAACCCGTGGTGCTGTAGCCGCAGATGACTACTTCGGCCCTAAACTGGCAGAAGTGGTACTGTCTAATCGTTACAAGCAATACGTGACTAAGCTTCGTCAGAAATCTCTGCCGGATGTAGGCATTACATCCCAGGATATTAAACTTCTGAAGGAGTTAAATATTCCTCTGACTGGTTTGGATAAACTCAAATTTGATCCTTACCTGGAAAGGGTATTCGAACTTTTCGTTTATGGGTATCCTCATCATTTAATTGAGATGATGAAAAAGTTTGACCCTACTGGCGTTAAGTCTGATGCCCTGACTTCAGCACTCGATTACAAATTCGAACTGCCGAAGTTTGGTGAAAAAATTCGCATACTCAATAAGGATCCGATGTTGCATACGTTAAGTATTAACTCGCATCGTCAGGGTCTTCATTATTGGTTGCGAGTATACCCGGAGAGAAAAGCTGCTCTCCGTTCCCTCGTTTTAAGCGCGCTCAAAAACGGAAATAAATCATGAAACAACTCGTTACTATCGTAGCCCTGTCAGTCGATAGTCAAGTCGCTACGCTGTACAAAGCTGATGGCTTGACTATCACCATCAAACAAGGGGATGCTCGTCTTCCCCTTATCGTGGAAACGGCTAAGGAACCTCTTAGCCGAAACCAGCCGGTTGAAGTGGATATCACGCCTATCCTTCCTCGTCGTGAAGAATATGAACACGCGGAGAAAGGTACTGGCGGTGTTATCAAGTTCTTCCGTGTTGCTAAGTCTCTCCTCAAAAAGCTGGTGAATACCGAATCACCGAAACGTGTGAAAGGCAAAGCTGCCACGATCTCCCCTCTCGAAATTGGTGTATTTCCGGGTAAACAACTCGCTCCGGCAGTATCTGAAGATATTGCCAAAGAGATCGAAATCGCCATTTCGGCTGCAACCCCGGAACCGTCTACGGTAGCTGAACCTACCAATGACGAAAAGATTGATGCTGCGCGTGAGCGTATGCACCAAATCATGGGATCTGGTATAGGTACTGAAGATCCGAAGTTCCATGCTCCGCTGGATGAACGATCAGATGAAACCATCGTCGCTGTGCATACTGGTACGGGTGCTGTAATCCCGGATGCTCATAAGCTGGGTCACCAGCTTAAAGCCGCCAGTAAGCTTCAGAACTTCACTGGTTTCCAGAAATTCATTGAGCGCCTCGCGCTGATTATCGATCAGCGTGGTCACTCGGTGGAAGACCTGATGAAGTTCATCGAACGCGGAGATCTGCCGATTGCAGACGATGGTTGTATCGTCATTTACAAACGTCTGAACCATCACGGTGACCACTTCACCGATGTTCACTCCGGTAAGATCAAACAGAAAGTCGGCTCATATGTATTCATGAAGCCGGGTCTGGTTGATCCTAACCGTCGTCAGGACTGTTCTAACGGTCTGCACGTAGCTTCCCTGTCGTATCTCCGCCAGTTCAGTGGCAATGCGACTGTAGTGGCTAAGGTGCGCCCTGAAGACGTGTTTGCGGTGCCGGAGTACAACACCAACAAAATGCGTGTGTGTGGTTACCACATCCTCGCAGTGTTGGATGATGAAGAACGTCGTATCGTAAATAACGGTGGCTCACTGTCCAGCACTGTTGTGGGCAAAAAACTGCTTACCGACATCCTGACTGGTAACCACATTGGTATCACTCAGTATGTAGAAGTCGGTGGGCATTATGGTAGCAACGTTACGTACACTGACGTTGATTCTCCGTCTGCTGACGCTCTGCAAAGCCACATGGCTGTAGCTTCTGCTACTGAATCACTGCGTGAAACCATCGACACCAGCGAAAAACTGGATCTCGAAATCCCGGTTGCTCCGCCTGTCGATGTAAGCGCTGTAAAACCAGTCGTGGCAACTACGCCTGCTGCTCCGGAAGTGCAGGCCGGAGCTGCCCCGGCGTAACCGGGCACGTAG
>ERZ1023666.144-NODE-144-length-32999-cov-17.561923_pt1 | contig 32999 bp, 10 predicted proteins | sample MGYA00380341_ERZ1023666 | MGnify/ENA primary metagenome ERZ1023666 (study PRJEB33179, sample SAMN07448983) | human gut metagenome | biome: Human-gut; feature: Human associated habitat; material: Faeces | host: Homo sapiens | place: India: Bhopal | collected...
AAAACGTATAAGATCGCAGTTAAGTAACCACCAATACAAAAAACAATGAAAGCACTTTTTTTTAACATCTTTTAGAGCCATCATATCGGTGGATTAAAGACGTTTGTTCAATTACCTGAAAAATTCTGGCGCAGATTTGGCGCACCCTTAAACGAAAAATCAGCGCAACTTGTTGTTTTACAACTCGTTACGCTGATTTTGGCGGAGAGAGAGGGATTCGAACCCCCGGAGGTTTGACCCTCAACGGTTTTCAAGACCGCCGCAATCGACCACTCTGCCATCTCTCCGAAAATCCGTCCGGCTTTAGTCGGACGATTTTCTGTATTTCTTCCGCGGAGAGGACGAGATTCGAACTCGTGGTAGAGAATAACCCCTACGACAGTTTAGCAAACTGTTGGTTTCAGCCACTCACCCACCTCTCCAGTGGTTCGCTTTTGCGAGTGCAAAGATATATCAGATATTTCAGTCTGCCAAATTTTTTGGGATGTTTTTTTGCAGTTATTTTTCACAATATATGCAAGTCGTTGTCTGTCAGCGGTGGTTGCGGAACGTTGTGGTTGCGGAGTTTTGCAATGCGGCAAATTTTAAGTATGTTTGCATATGCATCTCGGCAGAGCAGGCCCAATCAAGTATGGATGCTTTGCGCTCGATTTGCACTGTCTTATGGTGAAAAATAAGGATATGGGAGAAACTGCGATATCATTGGTGGAGTTCAATCGGCGCATCGGCGGCTTGCTGCACGATGCGTCGGTGCAGCGGTGCTGGGTTGTGGCTGAGACAAGCGACGTGCGTCAGAGCGGCGGTCACTGCTATCTTGAGTTGGTGCAGAAGGATGCACAGACGGGGCAGACGCTTGCCCGTATGCGTGGCATTGTCTGGGCGAGTGTGTATGCCCGTCTGCGTTGTGAGTTTGAGAGAGCCACGGGGCAGCCGTTTGCGTCGGGAATGAATGTGATGGTTGAGGTCAGTGCCAATTTCCATGAGCAGTACGGGCTGTCGGTGGTGATAACCGGCATCAATCCCACTTATACGCTCGGCGACATGGCCCGTCAGCGACAGGAGATACTCAACCGGCTGAGGAGCGAGGGCATAATCGATATGAACAAGCAGTTGCCGTGGGCCGACGTCGCTCAGCGTGTCGCTGTGATTTCTGCCGCTGGCGCTGCCGGATATGGCGATTTTATGAATCAGCTTCACAACAACCCGTCGGGCATCAAGTTCTACACGTGTCTTTTCCCGGCGGTGATGCAGGGGCAGAGCACGGTGACGTCGGTCATCGCCGCTTTGGAGCGCATTAACGACTATGCCGATCTTTTCGACTGTGTGGTGATAATCCGTGGTGGCGGCTCGACGAGCGATTTGAATTCGTTCGACAACTATGACCTTGCTGCCAACGTAGCGCAGTTTCCGTTGCCGGTGATATGCGGCATCGGGCACGACCGCGACAATACGGTGGTCGACTCGGTGGCGTCGGTGAGGGTGAAGACGCCCACGGCTGCCGCAGAATGGCTGCTCGACCGAGCGCAGTCGGCTCTCGACCATGTCAACGCACTCACAGACATGGTGGTCGACTCTGCCACGCAGATGCTTTCGGGCGCGCGTCAGCAGCTGGCATATTTCACAAGCGGCATTCCGTTGATGGCTGATAATATTGTGGTGCGCCACCGCGCACGTCTGCAGCAGATTGCCGCGGCGATACCTGTTGTGGCGGCACGGCGCATCGACGGCGCGGGCAAGGATTTGGCGTTTGCCTCACAACGGGTGGCAATGGCGGCACGGCAGTGTGTGGCTAACGAGCGGCAGCGTGTGACGGGGCTTGAGAAGCAGGTCGAGCTGCTGTCGCCCGACCGCGTGTTGCGCCGTGGCTATTCGCTGACGCTTCGCGACGGACATGTGGTCACCTCTGCCTCGTCGCTCCGTGCCGGCGACAGTCTCGTCACCCGCTTTGCCGACGGCGAGCGAACGTCGGTGGTGGAGTGAGGTCCTTGAAGAAAAAAGTTGATTGTAAATGGATTAAATATAATGCTATGAAGCTTGAAAAAGGGATATATGAAAATTTGATAGACAGCAAATTGGCTGCCGACATAAAAGTTAGTGAAGAGAATGGACTGATTTGCAGCAAAGATGCGATGGATGCTGCGGAATCGTCAAGGATGCTTGCAGAATATCTTGCGGAGGCAGTCAGAAGAAAATTGGATGACAGCGAAAAGTCGTTGGAGGATAAAAAAGATTTGGTTAATGCAATCCTTGATACGGAAATCTTTGCTGACGACAAATTTGCGATTGTCGAGACCAATCTTCTTACGGAAGTCATGGACAGGCGGGAAGCGGCAGAGCGTAAAGCTGTCAAGAGGGAGGCGCTTCGGCCGCGCACGGGTTTCCGTGTCAGCAATCTTTTCACGGGAGGGCAATCGGCTGTGCAACTTGGGCATGAGATTGTCAGAGACATTGCATCCGCCGACAGAATATGCATTATTGTGTCGTTTCTTAGATTGTCGGGTATAAGGATGCTGCTTGAAGATTTAAGGCGGTTTTGTGAGGTTGATGGACATAGACTGCAGATAATAACGACTACTTATTGTGGGATAACAGAGGCAAAGGCGGTGGAGCAACTGGCGTCATTGCCAAATACGGAGATAAGGATTTCCTATAACACCGAGATAGAGCGGTTGCATGCCAAGGCTTATATTTTTGTCAGAAATTCAGGTTTGAGCACGGCTTATATCGGGTCATCAAATCTCTCCAAGTCGGCTCAGACAGATGGCTTGGAGTGGAATCTAAGGGTGACGAATGTAGAAAATCCGCATATCATCAAATCTGCTCTTGCCACATTTGATATGTATTGGAACAGTGAAAATTTTGAGGATTTCGGAATTGGAGGGATTGAGAAATTCAACAGAGAGTTGAAGAGACAACGTGATGCCAAAGATCCGCAAAAGCAGTTTGAGATGTTTAATCGTTATCAAGTGCTTCCGCATCAGAAACAAATACTTGACCGACTGCAGGTGGAACGTGAGGAGAACGATATTTGGCGCAATCTGGTTGTTGCGGCTACGGGAACAGGAAAGACTGTAGTTGCGGCATTCGACTATAAGCGTTTCCACGAACACAACCGCAATAGAAGCCGATTGTTGTTTGTGGCTCATCGTAAAGAGATTTTGAAACAGTCGGAACGTACATTCCGGAGCGTGATGTGTGACCAGAACTTCGGAGAACGATGGGATGGGGAGTCTAAACCCGTCGCAGGTCTGGATCATTTGTTTATTTCGATAACAATGCTGAATAACCGGATGGACGACACGTTCAAAGAATTAGGCGCCGATTATTATGACTATATAGTTATTGACGAGGTGCATCATGCCGCGGCCGACAGTTATAAGAATATTATCTCGTTCTTTAAACCGAAAATTCTTCTCGGACTTACGGCTACACCGGAGAGAATGGACGGTCAAAGTTTGTTGCCGGATTTCGGAGGCAGGATAAGTGCTGAAATCCGTTTGCCACAGGCTCTTGACGAGGGTTTGCTGACACCGTTCCAATATTTCTGTATTTCGGACACTGTAGATTTGAGAGAAGATGGATTGATGCGTGGCGACAAGCTGATTGTCGATAAGCTTAGCGACAAACTGTGTGACGGGGAGCGTGTAAACTTGATAGTTAAGACACTGGGACGGTATCTGCCCGACGAACATAATTGCCGGGCATTGTGTTTCTGCTCCGACAAGAGGCATGCACAATTCATGGCGGAGCGATTCGCGGAAAATGGGCTGCGGTCGGGATGCCTGACATCGGATGTAAGTGCGGAAGAGCGGGTAAGGCTCAATTATGCCATACAAAAAGGTGAAATCAACTATCTGTTTGTGGTCGACATATTCAATGAGGGTGTTGATATCCCGGAAATCGACACTGTGCTGTTTCTGCGTCCAACCGACAGTTTGACGGTGTTTCTACAGCAATTGGGACGAGGCTTGCGCTTGTGTGAGAGCAAGGACTGTCTGACGGTGTTCGACTTTGTCGCTCAAATGAACAGGCGTTATGATTTCTCTGAAAAATTCAGAGCTCTGTCGCTTCAAAAAAAGGCTGACGTTAAAAAGCAGATTCAGGAAAACTTCCCGGATTTACCGCATGGCTGTGCTATTTTTATGGAGCGCAAAGCTCGGGAATACGTCTTGCAAAATATTCAGAAGGCAACGTTCCGTAAAAACATATTGATTGATATGTTGAGAAAGTGTGATGGCACACCGACTATATCTGAGTTTCTGAAGGACAATAGCTTTGATGTCCGAGTGCTGTATAATAAGAATTGCTGGACAAAAATTAAAAAGGAGGCGGGAAAATGCACTTATGACGAAGACCGTCTGACCAAATTGTTTGAAAAGGGGATAGGGCGATTGACGCATATTAACTCTGCTTCCCAAATCCGATTTATCCGTAGGTTCTTGAACGACGGCTGCAGCTGGCAGATGTCGGATAGAGAACGCTGTTTCGCCACGATGCTTTATTATGCGTTGTTTCAAGAACCTGTCAAGAATCTTGGATTCGGAAATATGCAGGAGGCGCTTGAGACGATAAGAAATTATCCGTTGTTCGTTCAAGAAATAAGGGAGTTGACCGACTATATTATGGAAAACCTTGAATTCCGGACATCTGTGCTCAGCGAAGCTTATCCATCAGCTCTTGAATTGCATGGTTGCTACAGCCGTGAGGAGATATTCATTATATTTGGCCTGCAGGATGAAAACAAGCAGAGGAAAGGTCATGTGGCAGGATTGCAATATGTGGAGGACTGCGATACGGAGTTGTTTTTTGTCACGCTCAACAAATCAGATAAAGATTTCTCGCCAACGACCCAGTATGACGACTACTTTATCAGTGCCGACAGATTCCATTGGCAGTCGCAGAATCGGGATTCACATGGGAACAGAGGCGACCGTTATGTCCACAACAACGGACGGCGCTTTATGCTGTTTGTAAGGGAGAACAAGCGCGACGGTTTCGGCAACACTTCTCCGTATTACTGTATGGGCATGCTCAACTATCTTGACTCATATGGCGATTTCCCGATGAACATACGCTGGCAGTTGGAACAGCCAGCGTTGCCGCAATTCATCAAGGCCGTATAAGCAGTGCTATCTCCTGGGCGCACGGGGTTATCTGACGATGACTTTGGTGGTGCCGAAGATGTAGAGCCCGGGCTGGAAGTCGCTGTATGTGGCAATGCCGGGCTGCACGTCAAGGATGCGGTAGAGTTGACCCGCAACCGTTACCACATTCAGTCTTGTTGCCATCGTGCTCTCGATGCGCACGCGCTGGTTGCCGATTGCGCGGACGGTTATATGGTCTTCTGTCTGTGTGTCATCCTCGTTCTCTTCCATGTCGGGCATAATGTTGTCTGCATTCTGTTCGGCGATGTTGATCACCGAAGTGTAGTCGTAACGGGCGTTTGACCTCGTTGCCGTCGGCGACATATATGTGCGGAACGGCGTCACTGTCGACAGCGATGAAGCATCGTCGAAAGCCGTGCCGCTGTTGTTCATTCCATACACATTGCCGTTGCTCACATTGATGGCGGAGAAAGTGCCGAGATGAGAGTATTTTCCGCCCACTGTCGTTGCCATACCTTTTGTGATTGGGATTGTTATTGCGCCGTACGACGTGTCGCCGGTGTGGTTGTCGCCGTAGGCGTTGAATGTCACGGTCTGAGCGTCTTCCCAAGCCCCGAAAATATCGTTGTAGAACGCACTTGAGAGGTCGAACTCATAGTAGCGCGCACCAGGGAAGCGCACGATGTAGGGCACTTCGCCTGCAAGACGCAGGTAGTCGGGGTAATTGTGGGCTGTCGCATAGTATGGGTTGGCATACTGGTTGTAGAGTTTGTCGGCGTAGTTGTCGACGAAGAACGTATTTGCGAAAGTGTAGGAAACACCATTTGTCAAGGCATTGCCCGAAGCGTCGGTAGGGGAGAACAAGGCTGCACCAGGACGTTGGAACACTGCCGACGGCACATTTCCCTCGGTGGCAATCGACGTCAGTCCGCGTAGCCAATATTCATGGTGTAGCGAGTGAATGTTCTGACTTGGGTTGTCGGTTTCCGTGTCCGACGGCGAGCCGTAGAAATGCGTTATCTCGCCGTTGAGCGACGCGGCGGCCTTGTCGACGGTGAACGGCAGGCAGATGCCTTCCCATGCGCCTTTGCTGTCCTCGGCATAGTGCAATGGGCGGCGCACATACCATGCGCGGTCGTTGACGTTGAAGGCGATGGGCACGCAGAGATTGTTGTTGTTGCAAGTCTCTCCATCTCCGTTCTCGTTGTCGGGAGTGCGCTCCACGAGGTGTAACAGAGTGGTGCTGTAGCCGTCGATGCCTTTGGTTATATGGTGTCCGTTTATCAAAGCCTCTCTTGTAGTCTCGTTGTAGTTGAGAGCTTTTTCCACCACGTCGTAGGCCTCGTTGCCTGTTGCCTCGTCATTATCGGCGGTGTAGACAAGTAGATTCTGCGTGATGCCTGCGTCCTCTTTCACAACGAAGTCGTTGAAACGGCTGGCGTTGTCGTCCATAGGAGGGTAGAAGATGCCACCGACTGTTTCCGTCGCTGCAGGAAGGTCGTGCAGGCAAGTGAAGTCGACAGCCGTGGTAGCAGAATCGTGCACGTAGGTGCTCATAGTGATTGAGCCATTGCTGTAGGCGTTGTAGTGGAACGCATCGAGCGTCGTATCGCCGTAGTAGGCGGCGGTGCGGTACACGCGGTTGCTCATATAGCTGTTCTGGTGCGAAGCAATATCGCATGGGTAGTTGTCGGGGTTGTGCTGAAGCGACTGTCCCCAGAAGAGGAAGTCGTTCATCGGCTCGGTGCCGCTGTTGTTGGCGTTGAACAGAGGCGTGTAGACAACAGACGTCGGGATGCTGCCGTCGGCGTTGTATTTTACGCGCGGCGCGTCGAGCGGATGCGTCTTGTCGTGACGGGTCTCCACCTGTTCGTAGTTGGGGGTGTCGCCACCCTTTCCGATACGCAGATATGTGATGCCGGTGTTTTTGCCGGTGATGGCATCCGTGCGGCACGCATACTGATAGTCGCCGTTGGCATAGTAGGCTGACACGTATTTCAGAATCTCGTTGTCGGCGTCAGCCTCAGTGCTTGATGTTGTCGTCGCGTCGCGGTGGCGAGCGCGTAGATAGTACTCGTTGAGGTCGTATGCCACCCGTCCAAGTCGGAAATCCTCCGTGGTGTATCCCTCGTATGGAGAGCCATCCCAGCGATAGACAACAGGCGTCGATCCGCTTTTGCCCGATGCCGGCGCATACTCGAAGCAGCAGTGGTAGTTTCCGATTTTGCCGTCGGCAGTCAAGTTGGATATCCTGCCGGAATCAAGTCCGAGGTTATATATGTTGCCAGAACTTTCGATGCTGTTGAAAAGAGATTTTCCCGAAGGGATGCCGCTGATCACGTGACCGTCGCCATGCAGTATTCCCGCGAAGTCGGAAATGTAGTATCCGCCCTTGTCGGTTGCTTCCAGAGCAATGTCGTTCTGCAGGAAGAACTGAGCTTTTGCGCCATATCGCGGAGCGTTGCTGTCAGTTCCGATAGAGTCGACGAAAGCGACAAATGCAGAGAGGTCGCTCTTGTCGGAAATGTAGATTCTCGGTTCCGGCAACGGGTCTGATTCCGTAGTGTCAAGGCTTTCCTCATTGACGCGGGTTATCGCCTCGGCAAGATGCAGGTTTATTCCAGCCTTGTGGGGATCCATGCGGTGGTAGTTGTGCACGACAAACTTGTCGGCGTCGTGCATACCCACCTCCAGGATGTCGTTGAGTCCCGTTATCGAGACACCGAGTTGAATGCCGTAGCCGTTCATATAGTAATAAACAGGGACGTCGAGAAGGTCGTCGGTCTTGTCGTAGTGACAGCCCGCAAACAGACCTTTGCCATTTTCATCGGCTTGGTTGAAAGTGTCGTAGCCTGTTGCCACGTTGTTGCTGATATTTTCTTTAGTCCACGGCGTGGTGTCTTTAAACTCCCACTTGCCGTCGGCTCCCATTTGCCGCTTTCCGATGCGCCAGTAGTAGCCGTTGACCGCAAACGACTGGTCTGCGCTGACCACGATGTTGTCTTTGGTTACGCGCACCATCTCGCCCGGCAGCGCGCAGTTTCCGATAGTGATTTGTCCGCTGACGGTTGGCCCCTGCACATATTCGATTGTCAGATAGATTGTGTAGGTGTATTCGCGCTGAACGTAGTATACCGTCGGGTTGCTCTCGTCGATTATTACATCGGAGATGTTTTCAACCTTTTCATACTTTTTGTTGACGGTGTTGTATGTGAAGAGGTTGTCAATCTTTACAAACTCTTCGGTCTGAGGCTGGTAGTAGGTGTTGTCGGCGTCGAGGTTGCCCGATTCCACCAGTTCGTAGCCTGCTTCGGTCTTCTTGTAGAATTTACCCGTGTTGGTGTATATCGGCTTGTTGTCGGTCTCACTGACATATTCCTCGTAGGCTGGCGCCTTCAGCACGAGTGTTGCCATACTCTTTCTGCCGAGGTGCTTGTCAAAGTAGTCGGGCTCAACGTAGTTTGTGTTGTCGACCATGTCCACCAGACGGAACGAAATCTTGGCATCCTCCTTCAGCCCTGCGGGCAGCGAGTTGTTGAAAAGGGTGGCTTCGTCGTCGCCCTTTTCTCTCATCGACAGCAGTGCGGCAAAGCCTTTCGACGCCTTGTCGGGATCGTCGATGGAGGTTGCGCCTGAGAAGTTGTTGCTCTCCGCGCCGCCGACATATAGTTTGTAGCCTCCGGCAACTGCGTCGGAATAGTATGTCTTGTCGGTTTCGTTGGTCTCGGTTCCTGTGAGATAGTTTCGATATTCCAGGTCGCTTGAGTATTGGCTCTTGTCGTCGGGATGGCCGCTGCGCATCTTCCAGTTGAAGATGCTTATAGGCTGGGTGCTCTTCAATCCGGCGAGAACGGTGAGTCCGTCCTTGTTGTCGCTGTCGAATTCGATCGGATTCTCTTTCGACGACTTGAACGTGTATCCGGAGATGTTGACATTGTAGTAATAATGGAATCCGGTGACATACCAATAGTGAACCTTCACGTCGTCGACCGTCTTGTCCGATCCGGGCGCGGTGATGGCATGGTATCCTGTCGGGAAACAGTCGTCGACGATGTATCGGCCCTTGTGGTATGGGAACACAAAGTTGCCGGTGGTCTCGAGGAAGTCCTCCTCGTGGGAGTCGCCGTCATGCCGCTTGTGATTGTTGTCGGCATACACATAGCCTCCGCCCTCATCCTCGCGTACGTTGATAAGGTTCATTTCCACAACGCCGTAGATTGGGCCGTACAGTTTGTTTTCCACCACTTTTTTACGGTCGGAGTCGTATGTTTCATGACAAAGTTGAATCTTCATTGCGTATCCCGAAGCGATGCCGATCATATTCATCGCCGTTCCGTCGTTTCGTTTCTGGAACTCTCCGAACGGATCCTCGGCGTCTTCCTTGTCCTTGTTGGCGTTATAGTCGTCGATGTAGTGCTGCTTGACGCCCTGGTACGACATACCGGCAAAGGCAGTGTTGTCGGTAGAGGCGGAGGCAAGCTGACCGTTGCGGTTGCGCCACATCCCGCTGTTGAAATCCACATTCGACGTGATTGCGCTTACATAGAGAATATTGTTTGAGAATCCCATGTAATTGCGGGCTTTCGTGCTGTATCTGAAGTCCGTGTTGTTGTCGGGTTTCGCTTCCAGATTTCCATTGCTGTCAAATCGGATGTCGTTTGCCACCATCTTGATTTCTCCGACACGGGCGATGGAGTAGGGCGTCTTGTCGACATTGTTAACCGTGTAGTCGCGGGCGCCGAGCAGAGAGAAGCAATTGTCCTCCAGACGGATGATGTCGAGCCGCTGGAATGTGTTCAGAATCTTCGGATTGTCGATAGTGTGTCCGGCAAACCCATATCCCGTCAGGTCGGCGCTGCGGAAACCCTGGGCATACGACAGGTGTCCGTCGCCGAAGATGCCTCCCTCGCTGTCGTATTCGTAGAACTCATTTTCTCTGATTCCCTCAAGTCCCGACGGCGGCGTTGCGCCCGATTTGAAGAAATATTTGTCCTGCAGCGAGATGTAACGGTATGTGTATATGCCGTTGGCGGCATTGGCGTCGCTGGCATAGTGCTTGTAGTAATAGCCGTATAGGTCGGTGCCGTCGGGCAGTTGCACCGGTCTGATGTCCTGGTGGGAGATGGTGATATGTTCACTGTCCTTGTTGTCGCCGACAAGTACAAGCGTGTTGCCGCAGAATCCAGCCGTAGAGCCGCCGGGCAACAAGTTAAGATCATCGCCGTTGCCGTTGGCGATTATGGCATAGTCGAGATTGTATTTGTCGGTTAGTTTCAGCACGGTTGTGTTGTTGGCTAATACCGAGCCTTGAGCCACCGAATATCCGCCGCCATAGACAGCCTCGTCAATGGTGATGTTGACGTTTTCCCAGCCCACCGACGGCGCGGCGGAAACTATCTTCTTGAAGTAGTGGGCGCGGTTTGCGTCGGTAATCGTGTCGCGCATGCCGTTGCCGTTGTCGATAGCCACGATGTCTTCGTAGACGCCCTGCGATATCCACTCGTCATTAAGCAGATATATGTGCTGCTTGATGGCAGGTGTCTTTTCCTTTCCGTTGTCGTTCTCAACTCCAAGATTCTTCCGGTCGGCGCGTTTAAGCTCATATCTGCCTCGGACATGGTTTTGGCGGTTGGTCGAGTAGTAGGTTGGATATCCCACAATCACCTGAGTGGAGCCATACACATAGCCCGAATATGAGCCGCCCGTGACGGCGCGGAATATGTGGCCGTTGAGCATCTTGATAGTCGAGTAGCCCACCACGTTGCCCTGCTGGCCTCCGCCGTAGATGAAGTTGGCAGAGACGCCCAGACCTTCCGGATTGCTGTCGGGGTCGACCACGCCGCAAGGCAGAAACTTGTTGCCGTCCATTTTTGGCTCGGAGCATTTCACCGATTCGCCGATTGTCACGTTTGCGATTCCGTAGATGTAGCTTTCCATACCGTATCCGGCACCGTAAACGTTGAGTGCGGAATATTCGGCAGCCTTGACCAGCAGCTCGTTCGACTTCTCCAGTTTGTCCTTGTCCTTTCCAGCCAGCATGTCGCTCTGCAGGTTGATGAGGACGTCGCCAACGATTGTTCCGCTCTTGAAGCATCCGCCATACACATTTCCGCCGACGTATGCGCCGTTTTTCTCTTTAGGCATGAACTTGTTGCGGATGTTGAGTTTGATGAACGGATATTCAGAGTCGGCATCGCCGAGCAGATATCCGCCCCTGTGCTTGGCCTTGCCTTTGTAGTCGTAGTTGGTGTTGTTGCAACCGCCAACAATCTTGTCGGTTATAGTCAGTCCCTCAGGGAATGTGTATTCAAGCACATTTCCGATTTTTCCGCTTGTCTTCGGCATAACGTTCATATTACCGCGGTTTCCGCCGCAGCAGAACGTGCCGATTACGCAGTCGGTCAGCCCCTCTCCGGTCTCGCTGCCGTTCCATTTGAGCGAGCCTTGTATGTTGGTCTCCACCGGTTGGAAGTAGAGGTCGAGTAGGTATGGATACACAATCGGACGTTTGCTTTTTTCCGTAGGGAGATACACTGTGCTGATGTTTGCGTTTTCGGAGTCGTTGATCCAGTCGATAGGCTCAGCAAAATCCAGCTCCTGAGTGTAGTCGTTGATGTCGCCGTTCAGCTTCTGGAACATATTCATGAAGTCGTTGTCCTCCGACTTCACAAACAGCTCCTCGCCGTTGCATCCCATAAACACGCCGCCGATACGTACGTGGTTTCCGATGTTGACGCTGATGTCGCCGGCAGACTTGTCGGTATCTTCCGACGCCCCGTAGGCAAGCAGCTTCTGCACGGTTGCTGAGTTGCCGCCGCCATACACGTTTCCGTCGATGCGTACCGTGTCGGATGTCGACACACCCTGGATGTTGATGCTCACTTTGTTGGTCAGCGGACGCCATGAGTTGATGTTCACCATCTTCACCGCATCGCTTGTGGCTCTGGACTGCGTCATGTTCTCGCGCATAGGCACGGTGTAGACCAACGGCACCGTCTCGGAGTCGGGGTCGTTGGGATTGACGGGATAATACTCGTTGACCGTCACATTCTTGTTTCCGTTTCGGTCGGTGGCATACAGGTAGTTTCCGTTGCCTGCGCCATACACGTCGCCAAACAGATGACCGCCGTAGATGTTGATGGTGGTTCCTGTGCCGCCGTTGTCCATGAAGTAGCCATTCTTGTTCAGTCCCACGTTGACATATCCCGACACGTCGTTGCCGCCATACACGTTGCCATGAATGAAAATGTCGGCATTGCTGTAGGTATGCGGACTTGTAGCCGGCTTGTTGTCGCCAATTCTCACAGTCGTGCTCTTAAGCACATCGCCCATAAATCCGCCTCCGAAAATGTCGTGGCAGTCGATGGCCTTCAGCTCCACGTCGGTTGAGTTGACTGAACTGTAGGTGCCTCCTCCGAACACACGACGGCAGAATACGCCACCGGAGCCCACGATGTGCGTGTCGCCGACCACTTTGCCGGAATATCCGCCACCGATGATGTCCATCACCGAGTAGCCGTTGAAAAAGTGCTTGTATTCCTCGCCTTTCACGATGTCGATGCCTTCGATGATGCTTCCTCGTCCTTCCATTTCCACGTTCACATACGTGTCGCCCATCACGATGGCATTTTCACCGAATCCTCCGCCGAACACGCTGAATTGCGGTGTACCGATTTTTTCGTAGATTTCTTTCCACTCAATGCTTTCAAAGAAATTCTTGCCGGTGTCACGTCCAGCCACCATTTCTGTGCTGTTGTAAAGGAGTCCCTTTGTCATGGTGAGATAGGAGTTGTTGCCCACAACGCATGCAATGTTTCCGCCACCGTAGATATTGTGGTCCACTTTGAACTTACGTGCTTTAGGGTCGTACTGCGGAGAGTAAATCGTTCCGTCTACGATGCTGGCAGGACTCCATGTGCGTGCCTGCACATCCCATAATGCATGTGCCTGCACGTTGCCTCCAAGAATCAGCAGGTTGGTGTTGCCGGTTACGTCGGCAGATGTCACCGCCACGTTTTCACTGCCATTCTCAGTAATGGTTTCGACGCTTCCCAGACCACCTCCGTGAACGCTTTGTCCAAACCATCCGTCGTAGATTGTCAGCAGGGTGTTGCCATACACTGTGCCGTTCTGGCAGCCGCCATAGAAGCGTTCCATGAGAGTGGGGTAGTTGTCGATGTCAACTGGATGCGCCATGTTGGCGTCATCGTTTGGAGAGAGATATTCTTTCGTTGCGTCGTCCCAATAGGGATAGTGCATCACCGGGCGGTCGATGATGAGGCACGAGTTGCCGTAAACGCCTCCGAGACTCTTGCTGTTGGCACACTCCCTGACAGAACGTCCTCTGCCGCCTGCAAACACCTGCGACATCAAGGATCCGCCACGGATGTTTACGAGAGTGGTGCGGTTTGTCGGGGATAGATAGTTGTCGCGGGTGAACACCGCAGCGTCGGCTTTTTTGCTGCCTACATTCGCCAAGTCACCGCCGCCGTAGACTCTGCCGAATATCAATGTGCGTTCAATCAGTCCGAGGCCATTGCGGTATTTGAACATTTTGCCATAGATGTGCACTTCGGTTTTCTCTACATGCGCCATGTCCGGGAAATCGATGAATCCGCCGTTCTTTTTTACAGACTCCACACCGGAACCTCCACCATAGACACTATGGTTGACATCGCCTCCTTTGATGAAAACCATCGACTTGCCTTTCACCGAACCGAAGTCGTAGCCGCTGCCGCTGGAGAAGTCGCCGTAGGGCAGCGCTCCCAAACCAGCGCCAAAGATGTCGTGGCAGCCAAGTTGGCAGTCGGTTTCCACGTATGTGTCGCCCGTTACATATCCGGCATATCCGCCGCCATGAATCTGAAGCAGCACGAGTCCGGGCTCACCGATTTTCCAAGACAGACGGCTGATGTGGTAACGGCGGAATATGTTTGGATCGCTCTCGCCGCCATCATAACTTCCGAAATAGAGTTTCTTGTCTTCCTTCGACAACTTGAGATAGTCGTTGTAGATGTCATCTTCAAGGTCGAGATATGTTTTAAAGTCTTTGTTTTGATAGAGATAGCGGTATTTTATGCCGTTGATTGTTAATAAGCCGTCGTCGTCAAATTTTGCTCCTGGCTGCGCATAGACTTCGGTCTTTCCGACAGAAGTGTTGACACCATACCCCGCGCCGAACACTGAGAATGAAGGGTTGGAAACGTATATGCTGTTCAGAAACCAGCAGAGCCCCTGCAGAGTGGTGTTTTCAAACATACTGATGGTTTTCCCCTTTGAGTCCTTTATGTCGTCGAGGGGGGAGTGGTTGATTATGACCACTGATTTGCCTGTGTTGGCAACAGAGGCGGAGCCGACATGGCAAGCCCTGTTTCCTCCGCCAAAGATGTTGTAGCTGTTGGTGAAGGTGAATCTGTCCAGATCGAAGAATTTCTTAGTGTTCTCATTGTTTCTGATACGGTCGATGGCATTCTGTGCAAGAGGGTCGCCGATGTTGTCTAACGATGTTGCCCTGTCAATGGCATAGGCAATCTTTCGGAATTCGTTATGGTCGCTGCAGATGGGGCTGCTGTCTGACTCGGCGTCAAGCCATGTCGTGATGTTGCCGTTGCTGTCTGCTTTGCGGTTCCATATCCATGAACCTCCGTCGATTTGCACCTTTGTGTTGCCAAGGATGTCGGCATACGTGCCGGTGTTGGCTATGTCCTTCTTGCCGAGCACCTCCTTGTCGACAGTCAGCTCGCTGTCGATGTCAATGTCGCCATATCCTCCGCCATACACGTTCTTGCCCAGCATTCCGCCCTCGATGTGCACAAGCGTGTTGCCGTCGACCGTTCCGTATTCGCAACCGCCGTAGATGTCGCCCCAAACGCATGGCACCACATTGTCGGTGCCGCTGTCAACGCCCGGATTGCTGTTGACCACGTGTACAAGCGTGTTGCCGTTGATGCGGCCGATGTTGTAGTATTGGTTTGCTTCAGCCTTTTTGCAGCCCACACCTCCGCCATACACGTTTCCAAAAATGTTGCCGCCGCGGATGTTGACAAACGACCGGTAGCCCTCGGCTTTGTAGCTGATGAATGAGCCGTCGGTTTGGTTGAGCGTCGAGGCGCTTGTCAGCAAGTCGGGCGAGTAGTAGTCGGAAGGTTTCACCTCTTGGAAAATGCCCACATTGGCATTGTCGCCGCCGCCGTACACGTTGCCGTAGATGTTGGCGTCGTCGGCAACCTCCACCATAGTTGTGCCGATGACACGCGCCACGGTTATGAAGTGGGTTGAAGAGGCTGTCTTAGGCTCCAGTCCGGCACTTCCTCCAAACACGTCGCCATGGGTGAATGCTCCGCGCATATATACCTCCGTGTTGCCGCCAATTTGACCTGTGGTGTTGTCCTCGGTCGACGCGATGTCGCCGAAGCCGCCGCCAAACACACGGCGGATAAACGTTTTTCCGTCGACAGTGACTTTGGTGTTGCCAGCCACAGTGCCGGCATATCCGCCGCCCAACACAGCCCATACGGTGAAGTTGGGCGCTCCCATTGAATTGTCGAACGAAGGAGCATTTGGGTCAATATTGCCGTCGTGGCCAGGGCCGTTTTTGCCATAGTCGCCGTCAACGTTGACGGTTACATCGGTGCTGCCAACGGTCGTCAGCCGTCCGTATCCGCCGCCGAAGACACTGAAGTGAGGATTCTCGTTGTCGGTGTACGACTGTTTCCATTCGTCGGTTATCAGCAGTTCGTAAGGCGTCATGCCTTTCTGCATCATCACGGTGGCAAGGCCGGTGCCGTCGGCAGGGGTTGTTGTCACATTGCCGTCGGCGTCTTTGTATGTGCCCACGTTGCAGGCAAGATTGCCGCCGCCATAGATGTTGTGGGGATTCAGGAACTTGCCGTCGGCATAGAATTTTGATTTTTCGTATACAGTGTCCTCCGTGGCAGGCTCGTCGCCGGGGTTGTCGATGTCGGGGTCCCAGATGTAGAATATGTTTTCAACCGGATCCCACATCTTGAACCATATCACATTAATCGAGAAGCTGTCGTCAATCGGACCGTGGCCTACGCTTTGTGTGCCGCCCTCGTCCTGCGCCAGGGTCACGTTGGTGTTGCCGAGCACGTCGGCTGAAGTGACCGTGCCGTCGGTGATGTCGCCGTTTCCGCCTCCGAACACCTCTCCGGCGATGTTTCCGGCATAAATGTTGACATGCGTGTCGTTGGCAACCTGTGCAAGATTGCCGCCGCCGAAGATGTCGCCGTAAATGAAAGGAGCCTGCTGTGTGCTGCCGGCGAACGACACGTTGGCATTGCCGGCAACCAGACCCACCAGCTCAGGATGCTGCGTGAAGCCGTCGCCGGCAGCAAACGCTTGCGAGGCAGGGCGCAGACGGCGACCGTTGCCGCCGGCAAACACCGAGCCGCGGATGTCGGCGCTGTCGCCGATCACGACGTTTGTGGCGTTGCCGTCAAATTCTACAATCGCCATATCGCCTCCGCCATAGATGTTTTTGTAGAAAGTGCCGCCCATGATGTTCACGCTCGACTGTCCGTAGAGGCGAGCCATGTCGGAAAGCGTCTCTACGTTGGAAGTACCCATCTCCTTGGCGTCGGCCACTCCGTATCCGCCTCCGAACACAGGACAGTAGAAAATGCCGCCGTTGATGTTCAGCTCCACGTTGCCATAGGTCTTGCCGAGGGCTTTGTAGTTGCCGGCATTGCCGCCGTAGGGGTTCTGCGAATAGAAAAAGTCAGTGCCACGTCCGCCGGCGAAAATGCCGTTGGTGCAATGAAACTCACCGCCGTTGATGGTGATCGACGCCACTGTGGCGCCAACCTTTCCGTAGACATTGCCTCCGCATTTGTTTGGAGTGGCGGCGGTGCTCGACCATAAGCCTTTGCTCATAAAACCGCTTCCTCCGCCATAGATACCGTCGATAGGGTCGGTGGTAGAGCCGAACTCTCCACCTTTGATTACAATCTTGGTGTTGGTGTTGGTTGGGTCGACATCTGTGAACGACTCGAAATCATCGTTGTTGTAGCAGTGATACGTCACCAGACGGTCTTTTGCGTCGGCATACGGACCGTAGAGCATAACGTCGCCCGATTCATTCCAATAGGCGATGCTTTTATCGGGAGTGTGGCTGTCGGCATTGTCGTTGCCTTCGCCGATGCCGTTCATACCGCCTGCGCCAGCACCGTAGATTCCGCAGAAGATGTTGTCTTTCTTAGTGTTGCCGGCAGGCAGAATCTCGAATAAGCCGCCGTTGATGGTTATTGTGCTGTAGCCATAGAACGGGTTGTTGACAATCACGTTGCCAGTGTGTCCACGACCGGTGCTGCCGCCATACATCTCGGTGACAATAACACGGTTGTCAATCCATTCGTCGTTGTTGTGTTTTGAAGACGCCGGGTCGAGCAAGATGTTTGCACGTCCCATATAGGTGTTGTTTGGCACGTAGTAGTCAGTGCCGTTGTAGGGGAGGATGAAGTCGCGCTGCGCACCTAGCGAACCGTTTACGACACGCGCCACCTTTCCGCTTCTGATTATTATGTCGACATCCGCATACATGGCACCCTCGTGGCTTCCGGCGAGAATGATACCGGCATCGTAGTCGCTCTTGCGTTTGCTTGTTTCTCCCTTGATTCCCCTTTCCGGGTTGTGGGCGTCGTTCCATTTGCGGTCGATGTCCATCTCGATTGTGCACTTTATGGGCTGATTGGGAGTTCCCATCACTCCATTGTAGTCCTTCTCGGAGGATGTCTGACGTCCGCCCGCGCTGATTGCGGAGTATAACCCGGACTTGATGGATATTTTGAAACCCTCCTTGCCGTGAGGCATCGACTGCTCGAAAGCCTCGATTCTCTCTTTTCTGTCCAACGGATAGAAACGGCCGTCGTTGTTGAAACCGCCGAAGATGTGGAATGCAGTGGTCACAGCGCCGTCGATGGTTCCGTAGTTAGGCGAGTTCTGCCCGAAACCGGTCATCTGTATGCCTTCGCCCATCTCAAGGTTATTGTATTGGCAGTAGATGATTTTGTAGAAATCACCGCCGTTGTTTGTGACAGGGTCGTTGTTGAATGTGATATACTCAAATCGGGTGTCGCCCCATATCGGCAGACCTCTTTCAGCACCCGAAATCTCGATGGTGCCTTTGTAGTCGGTGCCGTTCCATTCGCCTGTGATGGTGGCGTTGCGGAAAAGAGGGGACTCTCCCTTTGCTTTAGTCCATTCGTCAAGCTTCAGCATATTTTTGCCTCTGTTGTTGCTGGTTATGTTGAAGCCCGTGTATTGATTGTTGGTCACGTCGGCACCGCTTGTTCCCATCAGCACGATGATGTTTTCGTCCCAAGTACCCGTCTTGGCGAGCTTGCTGTAGGCGCCTTTCCACGTCTTCATCGCCTGTGTCGGGGAGTAGCCCCACTCCTCGTCGTCGTTGTCATCGCCCTGCGCGTAGGTTGTGCCGTTGATGCTCACCGCCTCAGGACATAGGTACACCACGATTGTCACTTTGATGTTTTTGCGGAAAATGATGTTGCCACCGCTCTTTACGGTAACCGTACAGTTGTATTGGTCCTTGTTGGTGGCAGTTTCCGGACGTACAAATTCGTTGGACGTTTCCGACAGCAAGGTTCCTTTGTTGTACCATTCGTATGTGATGTCGAGACCAAGTTCGTCGTTTGTGAAATTCTCTTTCGTGTTGTTCGTCACATTTATGATGTATGTGCCGGGCTTGGTTTCGTAATCGAGTTCGGCAGTGATGCCGATAGCCTCGACGAGTACGGTGTTGGTGCGCTGGCTGCCGTCGACGGTCATGGCATAGACATACTGGGAGTATATCTGTCGCGGCAGGATGAACGGGTTGCAGGCGGAGCTGTTCACCTTTTCACCCTCAGTGTTGTCGGTCGATGCATACCAGTTGTAGACATCGGAAGTGGTTTCTCCGTCTTCTGTTGTCACGGTGAGCACATCGCTTGTGCCGCGCTCCGCCTTTAGGGCAATCGAGCTGAAAGAGAACCGTTTGGAAGAGTTTGAATATAACCACGGCCTCTTGTCGAGGTTGTTTTGGTTGATGTACAGGTTGTTGAGGTTGGCAAACGCCTTTCCGAAAGGCTCTCCTGTGGTTGCGTCGGTTGCCGAAATGTCTTTTTCAACGCCGTATTGGTTATAGGCGTAGGTGTCGGCAGCCTTGTTGGCAGGAGTGTAGTACCATGTGTCCTTCACCTTGCTTGCAAAGTTGTCGGCGGCTATAAACGCCATCACGCTGGCTTTTTTGCATTGGGTGGTGTTGGCGCTTGTCTTCAAGCCGGCGCCGTGCACATAGATGTTTCTTGGCCATACGACATAGCCTGTTTGGTTGGCAAGTTTGCTTGCCGCACCGAAACCGCATGAAATTGTCACTTGTCCTTCCACACCGTTGAGTGCAGCATTCCGGAACACATCAATCTCCGTGTCTGCGGAGATGTTGAATATTCTCAGACTCACGAAGTTGTTCAGATATCCGGCTATACCTCCAATTCTGAATTTGGTCTTTGTCGAGAAACTCTCGTTGTTGTCGGTGATTTTTGAGTTGCGGATTATGATGTTGCTGAGTTCCGCGTTCTGGGTCATGTCGGCAACCACAATGCCCATCTTTACCGTGTAGTTGGCGTTGTTGAGAGGCATGTGTGCCTCGAGCTTCTCTATTCGGGCGTTGTCGATGATGAGGTTTGTGACAGCCGCATATTCATTCTCGTTGTTGCCCTTGCCGTTGAGTCGGGCGAACAGACCCCACGAAGCCTCTTTGGCTGTGTTGAAGCTCCATTTGATGAGCAAGTTGCTGACGGAGTGCCCGTCGCCGTCAAACTTTCCGGCGAAGAAGTGTCCGTCGGAAGCCTTCGCGATGCCTTGAGCCGTGCCGATAGGAGTCCACAGACCCTTGCTTAGGTCGATGTCCTTGGTGAGTTTGAAATATTTCTGAGAAAACATTTGTAGCTCGGTGCCGTTGTTCACTTCATGCGCCAGTCTTGCCAATTCCAAGTCGTTGCTGATGAGGTAGGGCTTTTCCTTAGAGCCGTCGCCCTCGGTGCCGTCGGGATATAGCTGGTAAGAGTCGGCATAGAAATGGTTGCCGTCGTAGTCCACGCCATAGGCTTTCGGCTCGATGCTGAAAGCGATGGTCTGCGATGTGTTGTCGGCAGACGTGATTGTCACATCGCCGCTCCGAGTCTTGTTGGTCAGCGGCAGCGTGATGGTCTGTCCGCTGTCGGAAATGCCGTCGGTGACATTCTTGGAGTCCACTTTCCATGAGAATGTGCTTCCGGCAGGGATGTCGGCGGAAACGATGGAATAAGCCACCGTGCCGTTTTTGAAATCCCATGAGGCTTTAATGTCGTTGCTGCTTAATCCTTGAGCCATGGTTAGATTGACTCCGGCAATCATAAGCATGAGCAGAGAGAAAAAAACTCGTGATATGCTATGTGTTGAATGTTTTCTCATTTTCCAAACACTTTATTGTCGTTATCTATTGTTAGTCTATCAATAATTGACCCGTATAGGCATCCTCGTCGGCAAGCACATACAGGTAGCGTGGCTGTATGAGGATGCGTATTGGGCTTATCATCGCAGTCTTGCCTGTTGTGAGGCTGCTGAAATTATCCTTGTTGATGGTTATTCCGGATGTTACGTTCTTTCGGGTGACGATGGTGGAACCGTCCTCCGCTATGAATTCCACGTCGTATTTGACGTTGATGACAGGCAGGAATTTGGCATCGGGTATGGTGTAGATGTCGGCACCCCATTGCGTGTAGCCGGCAGATGTGACAATGACGGTTTGGGTGTTGTCGTCGTAGTCCGCGGAGCCGTAGCCTTTGTAGGCAATAGGGAATGGTGTCTCTACAAACGACTGACGTTTGATGTCGCTCCATGTTATTGCAAAGGCAGACCAACTTTTTGATGTTGTATTCCAGACGTAGGAACGCGATATTGTGCACGATGTGGAGAAGCTGCCTGAAAGCGTCACGCTCTTGATGCGGAAGTGGCGGATGGCGTTCATCTTGGTGCCGAGCATGAAGAGCAGCTTGTAGCCGGTGAGTGTCTGGTCGAATTTCAGACTGACCGTTCCGCCTCCGTTGCTATCGGAGATGGCTCCTTTGCTGCTCGGGACGGCGCAGATGATCGGCGCCGCCTTTGTGTCGTAGATTACCGGCACAGGGTTGCCGCCGTCGCTCATGGCGAACGGAAACGAGAGGGTATATGTGTTGTTGGCGGTGCGCAAAAGAGTGGCGCCGCCTGTATATGGCATATATGCGAAGAAGTCGAACGACGATGCCTTGGTGTATTCAGCCCAGCGCTTCTTTGTCGCAGTGTCCCAGCCGTATGTCGCTACGTTGTAGGTGGCAGTTTCATTGTTGAATATGGTGTTTGCAGCCGACACATAGCGTTTCGGCATGTCGTAGTATCCGAACGTGCCCATCGTTGCGGGATGGCGCGTAGGGTCGTAGGCCTCGTAGGGGTTGGCGCGTGTCGCTGTTTTTTGCGGTTGCGCCGAGAATGAGATGTATCCGTGGTTGTCGGCTTGCTGTATGGGCATGTCGGAACCCTCGCAGGCAGAAAGCGTTGCGAGAAGCGCGATAGCGGTTATTTTTGAGATATGTTTCATTCTTGTAGTCAATTCTTTTTACCAGTCTTCAGTGCCTGAGCCGTTGTTTTTTATGTCGGCACCGGGAAGCCATTGCTCCACCATCAAATCGTTGAAAGAGATGCTGTCGCCAGTGTCGGACAATTTGAAAATATATGTATATTGGCAACCCGCCTTCCACTGCATGTATTGCGCCGGCACTGTAGCCGACACCGTTTTTCCGCCAATGTTGATGGTTATGGTGTATGCTCCCTGTTCGTAGGGGATGTTGGCGAGCGGCGGCACGTAGTACCATTTATTGTAGAGAGTAGGGTCTTTGAGGATGTGTATCTGGTCGCCAGCCTCCTCGTAGGGAGTGGTGAGAACCAGGAGTCCGGACGCATCAGCCGCTTCCGACTTCGACATCGTGAGAGTAGGATATGTGCCTGTCGGAATTCCGGTGAGCGGATAGGCGGCGTCGATGGTGCCGCGGAGAGGGGTGTCGGCTTTTGCCGGAGCATCGATAAAGCGGCTGTCGCGGAACTTGATGTTGCTTATCGCAACGTTGGTCGTTCCGTCAGGATAGGTGAAGCGGAAGCGCACCTTTGCGATTATCGGCGCGAAAGTCAGAGTGACGCACGACCCGTATGCCGGCGACGTCGACGAAGGGGAGGCAAGCCAAAGGCGGCTTGCGTATGGTGTTGAAGTAGCGGTTGCTGCTTCAGAATATTCAAAATTAAAAGACAAGGTAGCGGTAGCGTTGTCGCCCGAGCTGACCGAAGTCTTTACATCTGGATTGAAGGGACTGTATGCGAAAAAGCGGTAGCTCGTTGCCGAGTAGTCCCAATATTTTATTGTTTGCAGGGTGGCACTTATAGGATTTTCAATGCCAGCATATTCCCAGTCGGCAGTGTTTGTCGTAGAGCTGCCGGCAGAGCCCTGATTGTATGACATTTTATATCCGTCCATCACAATTTGCGGCGATGACGGGTTCGGGGAGTTTGTTGTGGTTTTATATCCCCATGTGCGGAACGTCTGGAAGATAGTCTCGAGACCGTTGCCCGCTGCTTTTGTTTTTGCATCCTGCCAGTTGTTGTTAGTGCTGCTGAAGGCGATGCTTGTCTGTGTATTGTCCGGTTCGGGCACTATTGGTTCGTCCGGCTCGGATTGCGAGCAGGAGAATAGGGAAAGTCCCAACAGAGGAAATATTAGGATGCGATGTTTCTGCATGTCTTCTTGTTTTTTTTAAAGACGGGCGGGGGAGAAACCCCCGTCCGACATATAAATGTGTCCGAGGCGTGTGAAAATACACCTCAGACACAATGTTTTAGTCAAAATCCAAGGCGTGAGCCAAGGAGAAAGAATTAGTTTTTGACAACTTTGACAATCTTGTATGACTTTTTGGTTCCATTGTCGTATTCAACAGCGTAGTATGTTTCTGTAGCCGGGTCGGTGACAACACCTTTCCACTTGAGGGCATTTACGGAGAGAGTGTGGCCAGAATATGCCGGAACAGAAGTGACTTTAGAGGCAACGCCATCTGTTGTCTCTGTCACAACCATCTTCTTGCCAGCGTAGTCGGTGACAGTCCAAGTCTTGGCAGTAGCGTCGTTGGTTCCTTTCACGAGAGCGTTGGCAACGCTTGCCTCGTTGATTGTCTGAGTGGCACCGGCTTCGAGAGTTACGGTGTACAATTTCTGAGGAGCTACAGTAGCGCCGGCAGAATATACAGTTGCATAGATTTCGGTGCCGTTGACATATTCGTTGCCGTTGGTAGTAACCTTGTTGTCCTTGTAGCCGTATGTAGTGAAGCTGTTGTCAGAAACAGTGGTGATTGTTTCCTGGAGACCGTTTGCCTCGTCGTCAACAACAACGGCGTCGAATGAAATGGCTGTCAATCCAGTGCTTGAGCCGCCGGTAGAACCGTTGGTGTCCGGAGAAATCTTGAAGATGTAAGTGTAGGCGTAACCAGACTTCCATTCAGTGTATTCGGCAGGAACGGTTGCAGTGGCACCCGTCACGTTGATAGTCTCGTTGGAACCGTCGACAGAAGTGAGCTTGTAGTCGATGCGCAGAGTGATGGCGCTTGCCGCACCTTCCGATGGGAGCACGTTCTGATAGCCGGCGCCGCAGTAAGAAGGTTTCGCTGCATTCTGGCTGAGGTAAGTTGTGCCTTCAGGAATCGTGCCTTCGGCCTGGTTTTTGTAGTTGACAGCGCCGAATTTCTTAAAATTCAATACGCCATTCTCACCTTCAGTTGCAGTGAATTTTACGTGAGCCTTGTTGTAGTCTTTCTTATCCTTGTTGACGATACCTGTTGTAGGGAAGTACACTGTCAATGTTCCGGAATTGTTGAATTTTCCGATGAGTGTGCCTTCTGGGTTGGCTGTGGCTGTGGTGCTTGTAGCGTCGTAGAACTTCACGTCGCTGATTACATAACCTGGAACAGTCTCGAAGAGAGCCATGCGCACCTTGCTGGCAAGGTGACGGAAACTCATTGATACAGAAGTCGTGTTGTAGTCTTTCTCTTCAACAGTCTTCATGTCGGAAATGTAGCACTCGCTGAGAGTGTTTACGTTGCCGGAGAGAGTGTAGGCGGCAGTGGCGAGTTTGTCTTTGTCGACGTGTGTCGGAGTAGCGTATTCTGACGCCGCACCCTTACCCATTGAGAAAGCTATGAAATCGTAGGATGCGCAAGAGTGGTCCCAATACTTGATGGTCTGTTGCTTTACTCCGCTCTGTGCGAGAGAAGCGGCAGGCTTGGTTCCCTTTACCGTCATGTCCTGATTTACATACTCCCAACCAGCACGGTTTGACTCTGAAGAGAATGCTGGATCGTCTTTGAAGTTCACGTTGTAGTGGTCGAAAGCGTATACTTTGTTGTTGGCTGCGTCTTTCTCGTTGTTTTTGAAACCGACAACTACAAAGTTGTTGCCGAGAAGTTCTGCTGCAGTCTTGCCAATCGATGTGGCGCGTGTGATTTTGCCTGTGTCGCCACCGAAGTTGATTGCGGAGGTGGCTCCATTTTGCTCATTTCCCTGAATTTCTCCCAAGAAATCGTCGCTTGAGCAGCTGGCGAGAGCCAATGCCGAAGCGGCTGCGATAAAAAACTTGTTCATAAATTAAAAAATTAAAATAGTTCGTATTGTTTATTATATATTAAATTATTGTTGATTACATGTCGAATATCCATTCTTTCTCTTCGTAGTCCTCCACCACAGCATCGAAGCCGGAGCCTCCGGACCGGTTGGGGACAGGCACCTTGTCCATGTCGAGCTCCACCGTGATTACCCCTCCCCGGAACAGCCGTCGCGCCTGGTCGGTGACGTCAAACACGAACGTGGAGTCTTTGCCGTTGTAGAACTGCATTTTCACGTCAATATAGTGGCGGTTGTTAAGGTCGGCATCCCTCACTTTCTGCAGTGATTCCAGATATGCTCGCGCGTCAAGCTTGCTCGGGTTTAGTTTCGGGATGCCGAAAGTCAGCACCTTTCCGCCTATCACGTCGACCTTGTCGCCGTTCTTGTCGGCAACGTCCTGCTTCATCCGCATGAAGAAGTTCACGGTGATGGCGTCAGCCCCCGTCACGCCTGTGTTGAGGTTTACGGAGCGAGCCATGCCGCTTAGATTGGCGTTCCCCTCTACGGCTGTCACCTTTCTGCCGTTGTGGTCGTTGTTGCGCAGAATCACTTGTACCAAATAGATGTAGGTCACTGGCTGCAGCTCCATCTCGAGCTGCCGTACCCAGCAGTTGCGGTTTTCGTCGAACGTGAATCCGTCCAGATTCTTGTTTATCTCAATTCCTCTATGGTATCCGGCAAACAGCTCCTCCGGCTGATAGAAGGAGCGCGTGAACTGCGGCGAGTTGTAGAGCGCCGGGTATATTGTCTGTCCGGTGTAAGCTGTGACGTGGTCGTAGGTGGTGTTTTCGTCGATACGCACACTCTGTACCCCGTCGGGAGTGTTGATGTCGTTCCAGGCAAGAATGTCCCAAAAACCGAAATCGTATTTGGCTTGGAGGTGGTTGCCGACGATTGAGTGCCTGTAAGGGGCATTGTGGACACCGAACTGGACGTTGCCGGTGAAATAGCGGCGCACCTCGAAGGCGTCAGGCTCTGTGTAGCCGATAGTGCCAAACATTTCCTTGTCGGTGTTGTCCCATCCGTAGATCCACTCCGCTTGCCAGTCGTATTCGGTGTCGTACTTGAAAATGTAGTTCCATATCACTTTCAAGTCGAGGTCGACGGTCGGTATCTCCATATCGATGTCGGCGCCGCCCTGGTGGAGATGGAGCTTAGGCTCGCGCACGCATCCCGTTGCGACAAGGCATAACAATGCAAAACACATGACGGCAGCCTTGTTGCAGGCTTTGCGGCTTGCATCAAGGATGATTCGTGATATGAGTTTTGTTATATTGCGCATTGTTGCTATGTGTTGTCTAATAGTTGATTGCCGTTTCTCGGTTTCTGAAACTTACGCCTTTCTTGTTGTTGCGTCTGTAGAGCAGGTCGTAGCTGAGCGTTATCTCCACTCTGGTAGGGCCAAGCCACGAGAAGCGGTGCTGCCTCTTTTGGAAATCCTTGGCATCGCCGTACCACTTGTAGTAATATTGCTCTTTGTCGGTGTCGGGGTCTACGGGGCATTTCCACTGATATGGGTCGTAGTTGGTGCTGAGGTATCCAGCCTGCAGCCCGAACTCCAGCTTCCAATGTCCGGAGCGACCTAACGGGACGACATAGCCTATACCCAAACCAGTGCCCCAGCCTTCGCCTTCCCATCCGCGTTTCTCATCGAAGCAGATGTTGTATAGGTACGCGTGCGCGTATAGACTGAGGTATAAACCTCTGAAAGCCGCGCCTTCTCCCGGTTTGCGTTTGCGGATGTCGCCGCTGCGCAGATAGTAGCGGGTGTGCAGCTGATAGTTTCTGACCTGAAAATATTTATGCTCATCATAGTGCTGCCACCACGGGCAGTCGAAACTTGCCCCGTAGGTGAAATGACCATGAAGCGGATAATATTCCAACGCAACGTTTGGAATAGGGCAGAAGCGGTCGTAGCCCGGCATGTAGGCAAAGTCAAACAGCACGTTTGTCTTCACGCTCAGCACCTCGCGACGCGGCAAAGCCGAGGCGGGTGTTGTCGCTGGGATAATGTATGCCGGTGTGATGTCGGCATTTTGGATGCGCAGATGGCAGTCGGCGACAGTTGCCGGAATGGTTGCTGCTATAGGTCGTGGAGCCAGGTCGTTGCTGTCGATGTTGGCAAGCCGTTTGTCAACGACAATTATTCTCACTGCGCGCAGTTTCGGGAAATATTCTTTCAGCAGGTAGCGCCATAGCTTGCCGCCGTCGTGCCGCTTCATAGCCGCCTTAAGACGTTGGGTGTCGTCGGCGTAGAGAGTGATTAAGGAGTCGACATCATGGAATTTGGCGTCGTGTTTCAGCATCATCATGGTGTAGAGCAGGTCGTAGTCCTCAGCCACAACGTCGTATTGGATGTGGTTGGTGCCGATGCCGTAGCTTCGAAGCAGAGCGTCGACCGATGCGCGACGTTGGTTTGCCAGACGACGGTTGTTGCCGTATGGACCTTCGGGAGAAGCGGCGGCACGTCCGAAAACAACGCCACTATCCCCAAGCCTTTGAAGCTCTGGGATAAGCACATCAGTAATCCATTTCCTATCTTGGTCGCTGATGTTGATTCTATTTACAACAAATTTTATTGGGCGCGAATTTTGGATAAAGATACTGTCGGCGGTTATTCCTTCAGCAGCCATATCCATTGCTAAACCAATAATTAGTGTAATTATCAGTCTGATATATCTCAATCTTTTTTACCTGTTCCTATGCCACAAACACTGATTGAAGTTGGAAAGTATGGTGTCGTGACAGACCTATATTAATTGTTAGTGTGCTGATTAAAATCTAACCTGCTTTTAATAGCGGATGCAAATTTACAAAGAATACAAATACGGGGGGGGAAATTTAAATATTTTTTTGTTGTTGATGCTGTTATTTTATGTTAACGAAGCTTTGGCTTGGAGATATTCGGCGAAGATGCGGGCTGCGCTCTCCACCTTGGCAGCGCAAGGACGCGACTTGTAGTATTCGGCTGTGCGAGGCGATGCCTCGTAGGTCGACACTGCTTTGTCGTGGCCTTTCAGTCCGAGAATTTCGGCGCAGATGAGCGAGCCGTTTTGCTCGCGCGATTTCTCAAGAAGCTGTTGTACAACCTTGTAGCAAGCCGATTTGCCTTCGCGGTCGGCACCGTCGGTCTGACCGCAGTCGAGTCCCGCAAGCGACACGATGCCCGACACGGCGCCGCACATCATCCGCAGTCTTCCCACTCCGCCGCCGAAACCGGCGGCAATGCGTTTTGCGAGGTCGTCGCTGAGTCCGTAGATGTCGGCGAAAGCCGCCACCACTGATTGGCAGCAGCCATAGCCTTGCATAAAATTGTCGACAGCGCGCTGCACGCGCTCTTCAAGTTCCGGTGATAAGGTAGTATAGTCCATAGTTATGAAAACAGTTCCATTTGCTCTGGAATGTTGGGGTTCGCGTGACTCTTTTCCGGTTCTTTATGATTCTCTATTTCGGGTTCTTCAGGCTCTTCGGCAACGATTGGAATTGCGTTTGTCGGCGGTGTTGGCATCAGCCAGTCGGAATATTCGGTTGTGTAGTCGATGGCAGATATTCCCGACAGCGGAGCCGCATGGTGTTGAGCCTTTTTCTTGGCTTTCTTTTCTGCCTTTTGGATTGAAATCTCGTTTTTTGCTGATTCCAGCTCGTCTTTCAGCGCCACAATCTGTTGGCGGAACTCCTGCTCCTTGTCGGCATAGTGCTTTTTGTTGCGTTCCAATTCCTTTTTCAACTGCTCGTAGACAGAAGAAATTTCGTCTTTCGTGCTGTTGAGGTCGTCGATTTGCAATTGCTTTTGCGACAGCTCATTGTTGAGTTTCTCCACGGTGTCTTCGAGCTTGGCGCGAGTGACTTCGATTTCAGCCATCTTTGCGGTGTCGCCGGTCTCGTTAAGTTTCTCGTGCAAGGCATAGAGCTCGTCGTTCTGGCTTTGGATTGTGGACCGCATGCTTGCCAACTCATTGTTGCGCACGGCAAGTTCGTTTTGGAGCTTTTCCAGTTCCTCGCTGCTTGTCGCTGGGGCATTTTTCAGCGCTAACTTTTCATCTTCGGCTTCGGCGAGTTTGCGTTTTGTCTCTTCCAGCTCTAAGGTGGCCTGCGAGAGAGCCGTAATGCGTGCCGTCAGCGCTTCTGCTTCGGTTTTGGCGTTGCTTTTTATGGTCTCGAGTTCGGCGTTTAGACGCTCGATTTCCGCCTCCTTCTCGTTTGTGTCGTAGGGTTGTGATGACAATTCGGCAATGCGCGCCTCCTTCTTCGCCACGTCTGCTTTGGCGGCAAGGATTTGAGCCGCCGAGTCGGTGGCCTTGCGTTCGGCGTCGGCTTTGATTTCGGCAATTTCGTTTTGCAGATTCTCGTTTGCCGCGCGCAAGTCATCGTTGTCCTGTCGCAATGCCTGCAGCGCCTCATCGTTGACAGCCGCCACTTTGATTTTGTTCATCAGACTTTTGCATTCCAGCTGATACTGCTCGCGTTCAGCCTCCGCTGAGGCAGCGCGGTTTTCCAATGTCGATATGCGGTCGTTGAGCGTGGTTTTCTGCCTGTCAAGGCTTAGAATGCGGTTTCGCAGCTCTTCGTTTTTCGTCTTGTATTCGTTCATCTGCTTTGAAGCCTCCGACGATTTGTTGGCAAGGTCCATACGGTCTTTTTGCCATTGCTGGCGAGCGGCTTCCTCCGCCTCCTGCTTGATTTGCTGCAGGAAGTCGGTGAGCGTTGATCCGATGAGGCTTCTCACGTAGTTGGCTTGCGCGTCTTTGTCGATGCATTCGCGCACGTATTCCGGCAATGACGTGTTGAGCACAGAGGTTACCTTGTCGACCACTTCATCGCTTATGGCGTCTTCAACATCCTTCTGTGAGATTTTAGCCACTTCCGGAACAGGCGGTGGCAATGGCTTTTCGTTTTCTTTTTTGAACGGGTTGATGTAAGACGGCGAGTTTGTCTGCGATGAGTTCTCGTTGCCCATATCTTCTTTGTCGGGAAAACCCAACATTGCTTTTAGGTTGTTTATGATTGACATATATTCAGTTATCTTCTGTTGTTGGTTTTACAATGATTCCTAATCCCGTCTTGCCGTTTATTCCGATTTGCAGCGGTCGGCTGAAACGCACGGAACGCAAATGGTCGGACTCGTAGACGGCAGGCATGCTGTCGAGATATTCAATGTCGCAGATGTCGCCGTTCTTGTCGTTTATGGTGAAATACCCGACGCCGAACGATGTGAGATTCTGAAAGAAATGCGTGCCCTGGCTTGGCTCTATGCGGTATCCCGGCAGTGCCGTTTCTGCAATCACGCGTGCGGCTGAAATGTGCGCCCATTTCACGGGGATTCCCAATGCGGGGTCGCTTGAGCCCCATCGTCCGGGACCTATCAGAATATATCCCTTGTCGGCTTCTACGTATGACTTGTTGAGCTTCTCTATCTCGCGTGCCACCATGGGGTTGTTGAACGAAGAGAAGTTCTGCGTCTTGACATACACCACGTCGGTGACACCGTCCATCATTCCGTGTCCGAGAGCGCTGGATGTCTTCATGATCAGCTGGCTGTCGGATGTCTGCATGATTTTCTCATCGAGCATCTCTTTGCGGTCGACAATCGGACGTATCTGCAACCAATATACGTTGCCTTTTGTCTCTCCGTGCTTGTCGATGCATCCGGCAAATTCGATTTCCACCGGACGACGCATCTCTTTTTCTCCTTCGGAAAGCATGAAGTCTACAATCTCAGCAAGCGGGAATGCTTTGTGTTGCAGCACGTTGGCGAATGTAACCACGCGGCGTCCGTTGCCGTACTCGCTGTCGCGAATCACTTGGTCGTAGGGGTCGAAAGTCGACACCATATAGCGCAATGAGCCATTTTTTGCCGCGTCCTGCACACGTATTTTCTTTATGTTGAACCCGTCGTCGACCTTGAATCCGCCTTCAACGTCTTTAAGGTCGAGGGCGTAGAGTTGGGTCTGTGTGTCGCGCAGAGCAAGGTCGAGAGTGCTTGTTTGCAGCACTTTGTCGGGATGTCTTGGCGAAAAACGCAGTGCCAAACCTCCGTCAACGATGTATTTACCGAGTCCTACGGCAATTTCTGCCACTCCGTCCTCGGGCATCTCGTCGTTGATGGGGTAATAGTTGAGCGAGCGGCCCACTCCTGCAAACGATGGGTAGTAGTATCCGTCGTGCTCCGCGCCAGCCACCTCTTGTATGATTATAGCCATCTTTTCTTGGTCGATAAGATTGCTTGTGGCGGTCATGTATGCTTTGCTGTCGGCATAGAACACTGACGCATAGACGCTTTTTATGGCGTCGCCGAGCAGATGCAGCATCTCCTCCTTGTTGTCGAGACGCGGCACCATATATGTGGAGTATATGCCGGCAAAGGGCTGATAGTGCGAGTCTTCGAGAAGGCTTGAACTGCGTATCGCCAACGGCTTGTCGATAACCTCAAACAAGGCAAGAAAGTCGTCTTTAAGCTGCGACGGCAGTTTTGCGTTTATGAAACAGCGCAGAATCTCCTCGTCGGGGGCGTCAGACAGGGCGATGGGATATAGGTTGTTTTCTTCCATGAATTGGTCGAAAATGTCGGTGCAGAGCACCACCGTTCGCGGAATTGACACTGTGACACCGTCAAAATTGTCGCATATCGGATATTTCTTTATGATAGAGTCGATGAAAGCCAGGCCGCGTCCCTTGCCGCCAAGTGAGCCTTGGCCGATGCGGGCGAAATTGGAGTAGTAGTCGAAGCGGTTTTTCTTGAAAATGGCAACGACTCCTTTGTTCTTCATCCTGCGGTATTTCACAATCAGGTTGAAGAAGAATTTCTTTACCTCTGCCGCCTCGCTGATTTCGCGGAAACGATGGGCTTGAATGATTTCGGCGATGGGAAACATCGCGCGCGAATACAGCCACCGCGAGATGTCGTTGCGTGAGGCGTGGTACAGCAGCGACTCGTCTGGAATTTTGAATAGGTTGTCCTGAAACTCTTTCAGGTCGGTTATGCGCATCACTTCCTCTCCGGTCTCGGGGTTGCGTATCACGAAATCACCGAAACCGAAATTGTCGGTGATGATGCGCCCAAGGTCGACAGGAAACTTCTTGGAATTCTTGTCGAGAAACGAGATGCCCATTTCTTTGGCGTAGACTGCATTCTCGGCCTCTGACGATTCCATAATGATGGGGACATAGGGGTCGATTTCCTTTATCTCTTTGGCAAGGCGGATGCCGGCGTGCTTGTCCTTCTCTCCGTCTCTGCTGAACGACACGTCGGTGATTACGCCAAGAATCTCGTTCTTGTACTTGTTGTACAAAGTCATCGCCTCCTCGTATGTGCGTGCTAAAATGACTTTTGGGCGTCCGCGCATACGGAGCATCTGCTCGTGCTCATTGAGCGCTTCGGTTGAGAAAATTAGCGATTGCTTCAGCAGAAACTTGTATAGGTGGGGCAACACTGATGAGTAGAAGCGCACGGAGTCTTCCACAAGCAGTATGGTTTGGATGCCAACTTCAAGAATGTCGTTGTCGCTGTTCATCTTGTCTTCCATCAATTTGATGATAGCAAGAAGCAGGTCGACGTTGCCGAGCCAGCTGAACACATAGTCGACGCCGGAGAAGTCTTCGTTGGCAAGACGCCGCGACACTTCGCGTGAGAATGGAGTCAATACGATAAACGGAATGTCGGGATAGCTTGACTTGATGTTTTTGGCTTCGCGGAATGTGAGTCCGATGTCGTTGCCAGGCATCGCGATGATTAAATCGAACGACTTGCTTCTTAAAAGATCGTGGGCGTCCTCGTAGCTGCTTGCCTGTGCCACGCGAGGGGGGGAACTCAGATTGAGCGATGTGTACTCAAAATACAGCTGCTCTTCGATGCGTCCGTCTTCCTCCATCATGAAGGCGTCGTAGGGCGAGGCGATGAGAAGCACGTTGTAGATGCGGCGCTGCATCAAATCTTGAAAAGCAGTGTCGCGCAAGTAGAGTTGACTAAGTTTAGCCTCGTTCATTCGTTCTCGTTTTTCTATTCTTGTACAAATTTACGGAAATCTGACGTATTATAAGAATATTTTGCCATGAATGTTTATAAAAATATGTCTGCTCTTAAATATATAATAATGTGTGTAAATAATTGGGGCTTGTTTCTGTCGCAAAAGAAGGAAAACGGGGTGAAAAAAGTTTCCGAAATAAGTG
>ERZ1023666.148-NODE-148-length-32294-cov-37.198331_pt1 | contig 32294 bp, 23 predicted proteins | sample MGYA00380341_ERZ1023666 | MGnify/ENA primary metagenome ERZ1023666 (study PRJEB33179, sample SAMN07448983) | human gut metagenome | biome: Human-gut; feature: Human associated habitat; material: Faeces | host: Homo sapiens | place: India: Bhopal | collected...
TTTCGTAAGCGGTTGCAAAGGTACTACAAATATTTGATTCCACCAAACTTTTTCCCGATTTTTTTCAAATTTCTCAAAAAATACATGAAAAGAAGGCACTTTTCACGGGGAAAAGTGCCTTCTTATAGGGAGATTACTCTGCAATCTGAACGGTTGCACGACGATTATAAGAGTTTGGCTTCAACTCCTTCACACCGCCATTTGCCTTGATTTCGATGTTATTTTTATCCACACCCATCTTCACAAGCTGCTTTGCCAACTGCTCAGCACGCTTCTGAGAGAGTTTCTGATTGAATGCCTGAGAACCTGTAGCACTGTCAGCATAACCGGTAACCAGCAATTTGGTATCATTCTCTTTCGCAAACTCAGCAAGAGCCTTTACATTTACCAAATCCTTCTTGGATGCAATAGAAGACTTGCCGATATTGAAGAACACAGAAAGTGGTGTGTTGGCGAAAGCAGAAGCTCCCGACTCTGTCTTGGCAGCAGCATCATTCTTTGGCTGGTTCTCTACCAGCTTCTGCAAACGCTCGTTTTCTGCATTGGCATCTGCCAGGGCTGCATTCAAGGCATCAAGCTCTGACTGATGGAGTGCATTGACTGCATCCATATCCGGAGCCTTCTTCCATTTTGCACTACCCAGGTTGAAGGTCAAGCCCACCTCGGCATAGAAATTGTTGCAACGGCGCTTCCAGCTCTGGTCGGCTACACCCTTGCAGTTGTCGATGTTATGATCGAAGGTATTCACGCCTGCCTCCACAAAGACGCTGGTCTTCTTGGCTACCTTCCAGGATGAGTGAACACCTGCACTGTAATCCAGGGCGTATGTGTTATAGGTCATCGAACGACCCACACCGGCACCGGCAAATGCCATCACATCCCAGATGCGGTTTTCTCTGTAGCCCTTGAAAAGATTGCTCAGGTTGAACATCACCTGCTCGTTCAATGCCCAATACTTGTTGCCATTGCCCTCGTTGGTACCATCGTTCCAGTCGGCATCCACCTTCTTGCCCCAGATGCCTTGAAGCTTGGTACGGAGACCGATGCTTGGTGTAAACCACTTACCGATGGCAAGTGATACACCTGGATTAGAGCGGAACTTCTTGAATGGACTCTTCGCCATGCCATGTCCTCTCTCCTCGGCAGAATACCAGGCATTCCAGTCGGCACCTACCTGCACGAACCAATTACTTGCAAAAGAATTGGTGGCAATACTATACTTTTCATCAGGAGTCACGTCCTGAGCAAAACTTCCCATTGTAACGCTAGCCAAAGCCAGCATAGCTAATAACTTTTTCATTTCTTTCTGATTTTAACTTATGGTTTACCTATACTATAATTATATATACATTATTATATATACACCTTATTATATATGTACCTTATTATATATCCGCCCACTCTATCCCAAGAGATGTTCTATCTCCTGCTGCTGCAGGATGCAAAGCACCGACTTGCCGTCGGGGGTGTAGTTCACATTCTCGCAGGCGAAAAGTCCGTTCACCAAGCCCTCCATCTCGTCGTTGCTCAACACCTGTCCATGAGGTATCGCTGCCTGGCGAGCCAGCGAGAGTGCCAGGGATGTATTGATTTCTTCCATGGCAGATACACCTTTCTCTACAGCACTCGCCACCATGTCCTGTACCAGCTTTACGGGATTCATTCCCTCCAATCCGGCAGGCACTGAGTTGACGGCATAACTGCCACCACCCAAGTCTTCCAATTCGAAGCCCATCTCGTTCATCTCTGGCAATATCTTTTCGAAGATAACCTTCTCCGACATCGGGAATTGAACCACTTCAGGGAAGAGAACCTTCTGAGAATGGAAGGTGCGCTCCTTCAACTGGCGCAGATACTGCTCAAAGAGGATGCGCACATGGGCACGATGCTGGTCGATAATCATCAGACCCGATTTCACGGCGGTCATGATATACTTACCCTTATACTGATAATGAGAAGGAGATTTCTCTGCAATGATACTGCTTGGCGAAGTTCCTTCACTCGCTTCCTGATCCGGATTATCAAAAAGTTCCATCGTATGCTGCTGTTCATCCTGGTCTTTCAGCCCCTCGTAGAGCTGCTCCCAGTTCTGGTCAACCTCCGGTTTGGTGCTCGAAGGTCCCGGAAAACCGGCACCCACAGGCTTGGCATTGGAAGAAGAATGAACCTTGAAAGGATTGTAGCTAGGATTCAGACTGATTTTCGGAGCCGGCGTGGATGCAGGAACTTCAGGATTGTAAACAGGAATCTCCGGTTTATCCTCAGTATCGAAATCGATGGTAGGCACATCATTGAACATGCCAATGCTTTCCTTCACTGCCGCCGAGAGAATCTGCCAGATGGCCTGTTCGTTCTCAAACTTGATTTCGGTCTTGGTAGGGTGAATGTTGACATCAATGTCTTTTGGGTCTACCTCGAAATAGAGAAAGTACGGCACCTGCTCGCCCAGCGGAATCAGCCGGTCGTAAGCCGCCATCACAGCCTTGTTGAAATAAGGGTGCTTCATGTATCTTCCGTTGACAAAGAAGAACTGATGAACTCCCTTCTTGCGTGCCGACTCAGGCTTGCCCGCAAACCCAGTCACCTTGCACATGGTGGTTTCCACGTTCACTGGCAGCAGGTCGTGATTAAACTTCTTTCCGAAAATATCCAGAATGCGCTGGCGCAGATTCGCCGCACGAAGATTGAACACCTCGGTGCCATTGCTGCGCAGGGTAAAGGTAATCTGCGGATTCACCAGGGCGATGCGCTCAAAGGCAGTCAGGATATTATTCAGTTCGGTGGCGTTCGACTTGAGGAACTTTCTTCGAGCCGGAACATTATAGAAGATGTTACTCACCGAGAAGATGGTTCCCACGGCACAGGCACAAGGTTCCTGCCGTTCGTATCGGGATCCTGAGATGGCAACCAGCGTACCTATCTCGTCACTATCCTGTCGGGTTTTCAGTTCCACCTGCGCCACAGCGGCGATAGAGGCGAGAGCCTCACCACGGAATCCCATGGTGCGAAGCGCAAAGAGATCATCTGCCTTGCGGATCTTCGAGGTGGAATGACGCTCGAAAGCCAATCGGGCATCGGTCTCCGACATTCCCTTGCCATCATCAATGACCTGGATATTGGTGCGACCGGCATCCACCACAGATACATGGATATTCCGGGCGCCTGCATCCACAGCGTTCTCAACCAGCTCCTTGATTACGGAAGCTGGACGCTGTATCACCTCTCCTGCCGCTATCTGATTGGCAACAGAATCGGGTAAAAGTTGAATGACATCACTCATCGTCGTTTAGATTTTAAAATAAGAACTATACTATCGAACACCTGGTTTCTTCTTGGCTCTAGCCTTGGAAGTCTTCTGCTTTGCCGAAACCTTGGAAGATACCACCTTAGGCTCTTCTACTAAGTCTTTTTCCTTTTCAGGCACTTCTACCGATGCGCTTTTCTGAAGCGTCTGAAGCGGAGCCTGATGGCGCTTGATTTCCTTCAGCTCGGAACCCTTCGCCTTGCCGCGCCATACAAAGATGTCGTTTTTATCCTTAGGACGGATATCTTCGAACCAGGCAAAATTAGGCAGTTTATATTTGGCTGGCGGAATCTGGGTCATCGGATACATCGTACTGGTAAACTTGTTGGTCCAAATCTTGTCCAGCTTGCGTGCCGCTCCCAGATACATACGCATGGTATCGGTCTCCAGATAATTGAGACCCACCAGCGAACTGTCCTTGTCGTTGGTCATGTAATACACGGTCTGCACATTACCGATGGCTTCCGACATCTTCATCTCGCCCCTGTCGAAATAAGACTTCATCTCGCTGGATGTAATCTGGTTGAAGTGCTCCTTGTCGGGCATCTGTTCGATGGAAAGTGCCTGACGCAGCACATGGGCAAAGCGAACGGTGGAATCAGCCATATACACTCTGATTTCCTCACCCAACAACTGGCGGTTGGTATTCCAGGTGATAGGATCCTTATACATCGTCATACAAGAGTCCTGGGAATTGAATACCAGGGAATCGCACACTGCCTGGATGTCGTTGCGGAAGGCACGCACATGAGGATAGGCATGCACCTTGCGGTAAACGGAATCGGTATTGATGTTGAAGGTGTAGATGCGCATCGTATCCGAATGCATCCACAAGGTATCTTTCTGCGAATAGTCGACAACAACAGGATTCTTGGTTGCGAATCCCTTGCCGGTTTTCTCGTTATATCGGAGATAGTTGCATGTCAGCGAATTCTTGTTCTTCTTATCCACATACACCACATTGCCATAGCCCGTGCTCTCGCCATTCTTCACATAGTAAAGACTGTCACCGGTGATGGTCTTGTCCTTGTCCACCAGCGTAGATCGGCCAAAGAGCTTTGCCTTGTCGGTCCTGGTATCGTAATAACCGTCGTGGGTGTTCACCACGCTGGCACCCGAGATAATCCTAGATGGTCCCACCAGATGGGCAGTGGATGTAGGTACGTCATAATACAGGGTATCGGTGGTAATCACATCCTTGCCGCTGCGCAGCTTTACGTTGAAGACAAACTTTGCCTCTCGGGTCTCGGTGTGATACTCTCCCCAGTCGGAAACCAGCTTGTCCTTGCCGTCAATCAGCGTACCACCGTCGAAGAAGTTAGCCATGTTATACAGACGGTCGAAATCCAAACTGTCGGTAAGCAGCGTCTGTCGGCGATGGCGCAGCACCACGTTCTTGCGGGCATGCATCATCTGCATCATTCCGTCGTAATCGGCTCTTTCGCAGGTTAGCGAGAGGGTGTCTCCCTGGCGATAATGCACATGACCGAATGCCTTCACCGAGTTGGAACCCTGATAGAAATAGGCACTGTCGCAGGTGAGGTGACCGCCCTGATGCATGAAGGAAACCTTGCCCTTCACAATCTGGGCATCCGGATTGTTGCCATACATGTCGTAGCGCAGCTCATCGGCATGGAGAAGATAGACTCTGTCTCCCTGAGGGCGCTTCTTGTGCTTCCTCTTAGGTGCCTGCATAGCTAGCACCAAAGAAAACCCAAATAGGCATAGAATCAATGCGAAAAAGATTCTATGCCCGTTCTTGATATTATTATAATGTCTTTTACTGATCATTTAACCCAACCTTGATATTCAAATTTGCAATCTTTGTAGCGGTCGTTCATGCGAACGTAGGTCCTCTTAATCTTGTCGACTACCCAATCATGCAAAGTCTTTTCTCTTTCCTTGGCAAGTACCACGTCCTTCATCACCTGGAAGTCCTCGGTGATGGTGGCTCTGTGACCATCTACACGGCTCACCAGCTTAATCAGGGCGCAAGTGGTCTTGCCCTTGCTGTTTACCATGGTGAAAGGCGCTGATACCTGACCCACCTTCATGGTGTCTACCACGCGTGCCACCTCGGTAGGAAGATCCTTCATCTGGAACTTAGAGGTGCGGTCGGCAGAAGTGGCATTTGCCATCAGACCTTTGTTGTTTCGGGTATCCTTATCGTCAGACAAGGCACCTGCAGCATCCTCGAAAGAGAATTTCTTGGCACGGATGTCGTTGCCGATGGAATCCAAACGACCGATTGACTTGTCGATAGCCTCCTGAGAAACCACTGGCTTCAGCAGGATGTGACGGCACTTGATCTTGTCACCGCGCTTGTCGATGAGCTGGATGATATGATAACCGAACTCCGACTCCACAATCTTGGAAATCTTCTTCGGGTCGGTCAGGTTGAATGCCACGTTGGCAAACGCTGGGTCCAGCATACCTCTACCGATATAATCCATCTCTCCACCCATGCGGGCAGAACCCGGGTCTTCACTATACAGACGAGCCAAGGTTGCGAAAGTGGTCTCACCCTTGTTCACACGGTCGGTGAAGTCACGCAACTGGTTCTTGACACGGTTGATTTCCTCCATAGGAATACGAGGCTGCATAGTGAGAATCTCCACCTCCACCTCGGTTGGCACAAAAGGAATGCTGTCGGCTGGCAAGTTGTTGAAATACTTGCGCACCTGAGCAGGCGACACCTTGATGTCCTTCACCAGTTCCTGCTTCATCTTCTGGATGAGCTGCTGGTTCTTAAAGTCGTCGTGCATCTGCTGGCGCATCTGGGTAACGCTCTGCTTGCGGTATTCCTCCAGTTTCTCACGCGAACCAATCATGGAAATCCAGTGATTGATCTGGTCGTCGATGCCCTGCATCACTTCCGATTCAGAAACCTCGATACTGTCGATGGCTGCCTGATGGAGGAAGAGTTTCTGCACGGCGAGCTGCTCCGGAATGGAACAGTCGGGGTCGCCAGCATATTTGATTCCTTCTGCTTCAGCCTGAAGTCGAGTCACCTCGACATCCGACTTCAAGATAGCCTCATCGCCGACTACCCAAATCACCTCGTCAACGACGCTGCCTGGGGCTATATTCTCCGAGTCAACCTTCGCTTCCTGCTGGCTCGAATCTGCTTCGGCTGCAGAAGCATGGCGGCTCATCCCCATACGTGAGGCGCTTGCACTCATGCCTATTACCAAGAGCAATGCCACAAACGCCAGACTCATTTTATATCCAGTATTCATTGATACGTCCGTTCTGATAAATATATATTAATGTTTGTTTACCGTAGCCAGCACCTCAGGGTCGACCACGAACTGATATTTCTTTCTCAAACCAGCCACCCAGTCTTTCTCCAGCTGGTCCTGATAGTCGGCAACAACCAGCGCCTTCACGTCGGTATATTCCTTAGGACCCTTCTTGAGAATCTTTCCGAAAGTGGCATCGATAGGATAATCCTTCACCTTCTCTACCTTGGCATTCTTCTTGAACACCACCGAGTCGATCAAGGCATTGTCTCCCTCCTTGAAGATACCTTTCTCCACGCGAATACGCACCACCGAGTCGGCATTGAATGCATTGCGCAGCAACTCAGCCCATTCGCTGAAAGGTTTACCCTTCACACATTTCTTCACGGCTGCCACGTCAGCGGCATCCTTCACATGGTAAGCGATGCCCTTGAAACGAGGCTGCTCCCACTTGTATTTCTTTTTGTTCTTGGCAAAATAAGCAGCCAAAGCCTTTTCGTCTTTCGCAGCCTTTTCCCAAACCATGCGGTTGCTGATCTCATAGAGCATCAGTCCGTCGTGGTATTCCTGTACCAGATACTTCAGGTTGCTGTCCTTGGCAGTCAACTCGGCAGTCTTCTTATCCAGAATTGTCTCGCGGTCGGTTCCCGCAGGCAATGTCTTCACGATGGAATCCAGCTTCTGGTCAACGATTCTTTCTCTGATTCCCCTTGCATCGATGAAACGAAGAATATCGTTCTTCACCGAATCGTATGGGAAGAAATCCTGCTTATCCTCCAACTTGATGATGTGATAGCCAAACTCCGACAATACAGGCTTACTGATTTCTCCCTTCTTCATGGAGAATGCTGTTTCCTCGAAAGCCTTTACCGTCTGTCCCTTCGAAATCCAAGAGATATCGCCACCTCTTACGGCAGAGCCCTTATCATCCGAGTATTTCCTGGCCATCTCGGCAAAGTCAGCACCCTTCACCAACTTCTTTACCTTCTTGTTCTTTACCTTCTCGATAACATAACGGTCGGCAAGGGCATTATAGATAGAGTCAGCCTTCAGCTTCGCCTTCTCCTGTTCCTCGGCTGTAGCCTTCTGACCCAAACGTATCATGATGTGGGCTGGTCTAACCATACCGCCCGCCTTGGTGACACGCTCTCTGGTTTCATTATAAATCTTATGCGCTTCCGCAACGACATCTGCTTCATTGATCATCGTAGGACGAATCTGCTGGTCGCGATACTGAAGGAATTCCTTCTTGAAGGAACTGAGCGTATCGATACGGGCATCCTTAGCTGCCAACACCTTGAGCTTGTAGTTGACGAACAGGTCAACATACTCATCAACAGATTTCTTGTCGATGACACCCTCGGAATTGTTTTTGTTGTAAGAATATTCAAATTCGGAACGACTGACAGGCTGACCATTGATGGTCATGATAGTAGGGTCGTCGTTTTGAGCAAAAGCTATGCCCCCCGAAAGGAGCATAGCTGCGAAAAGCGCATAAAATTTCATTTTTTCTATTCAAATAATTATTCAGGACGGCTGTAGTTAGGAGCCTCACTGGTGATAGTGATATCATGTGGATGGCTCTCCAATACACCGGCATTTGTAATACGAGTAAACTTAGCGTTGTGCAAGTTCTCAATGGTGAAAGCACCGCAATAACCCATACCTGAGCGCAAACCACCAATCAACTGGTAGATAACCTCCTGTACAGTTCCCTTGTAAGGTACACGACCTGCGATACCCTCTGGTACGAGCTTCTTCACGTCCTTGGTGTCGCTCTGGAAGTAACGGTCCTTAGAACCATTCTTCTGCTCCATAGCCTCCAGTGAACCCATACCACGATAGCTCTTGAACTTACGGCCATTGAAGATGATAGTGTCGCCAGGGCTCTCCTCGGTACCAGCTACCAAAGAACCGATCATCACGCAGCTACCACCAGCAGCCAAAGCCTTCACGATATCACCAGAGTAGCGCAAGCCACCATCGGCAATCAAAGGAACACCTGTGCCCTGCAATGCAGAGTAAACATCATAAACAGCGCTCAACTGTGGTACACCCACACCAGCAACCACACGGGTAGTACAGATGGAACCAGGACCGATACCCACCTTTACGCCATCAGCACCATTCTCTACCAGGAACTTGGCAGCCTCGCCGGTAGCCACGTTACCTACCACAACATCTACCTGTGGGAAAGCAGCCTTTACCTGCTTCAACTTCTCAATCACACCCTTAGAGTGACCATGAGCAGTATCAATGACGATGGCATCAGCACCAGCCTCAACCAAAGCCTTGGCACGATCCATGGTATCCACGGTAACGCCTACACCGGCTGCTACACGCAGACGACCCTTAGAGTCCTTGCAAGCCATTGGCTTGTCCTTAGCCTTGGTGATGTCCTTGTAAGTAATCAAACCTACCAGGTGATTCTCGTTGTCAACTACAGGGAGTTTCTCAATCTTGTTCTCCTGCAGGATGGCAGCGGCAGCAATCAGGTCGGTCTGAATGTGAGTGGTAACCAAATTCTCGCTGGTCATCACCTCATCAATCTTCTTGTCCATGTGGCGCTCGAAGCGGAGGTCACGGTTGGTAACAATACCTACGAGATGGTTCTCATCATCCACCACTGGAATACCACCGATATGATAATCGTGCATCATATCAAGGGCATCCTTCACTGTACTACCGCGACGGATAGTAACAGGGTCATAAATCATACCATTCTCAGCACGCTTCACGATGGCAACCTGACGAGCTTGCTCCTCGATGCTCATGTTCTTGTGGATAACACCAATACCACCTTCGCGGGCGATGGCAATCGCCATTGAAGCCTCGGTAACGGTGTCCATCGCTGCTGTAACGAATGGAACGTTCAACTCGATGTTACGAGAGAACTTGGTTTTCAACTCTACCTGTTTTGGTAGTACCTCTGAATACGCAGGGATAAGAAGGACGTCGTCGTAAGTGAGACCGTCCATTACAATTTTATCTGCAACAAATGATGACATATTGTAACCTTTAAAAATTTATTGCGTGCAAATTTAGCAATAATTTCTCAGATAGAGTTCCATTTTCACGAAAATCTTACCTTATTAATGCTATTTAACGTGATTAGTTGGCTTGTTCGGACAAAAACTTGATTCTAATCAGTCTAATGTCCTCTTCTGTGTAGTCTTCGTCCAACTCATCAAGTGCCGCTTCCAAGTCGTCTGTTTCACTCTCCATGAAGTAGTCGTAGATGTCGTCTATCTTGTCGTCATCCATCCTGTCTTCTATGAAATAATCAATGTTCAACTTGGTGCCGCTATACACGATTGCTTCTATTTCATCCAACAAATCGGCAAATTCCAGGCCCTTGGCACTAGCCAGGTCTTCCAGGTCCACCTGACGGTCGATGCTCTGGATGATGCTCACCTTGAGCAGCGACTTCTTCGCCACGGTCTTCACTCTGATTTCCTCAGGGCGCTCGATTTCGTTCTCCACACAGTAATCCTGAATCAGCTTGCAGAATTCCTTGCCGTAGCGTTTCGCCTTGCCGGCACCCACGCCCTGGATGTTCTGCAACTCCTGCAGGTCGTGCGGATACATGGTGGCCATCTGCTCCAGAGAGATGTCCTGGAAGATGACGTATGGTGGCAGCTTGTGCTTCTTAGCCACACTCTTGCGCAGGTCTTTCAGCATGGCAAAGAGTGCCGGGTCCAATGCCTCCACATTGGTGCCGCCATCATGACTGCGCTCCACATAATCGTCCTTGAATTCCTTGTCGGCTACGATCATGAACGATTTCGGAGCCTTCAGATAGCGCTTTCCGGCTGCAGTGAGCTTCAGCAAGCCATAGTTCTCTACGTCTTTCTTCAGATAACCCGCTATCAGCGCCTGGCGAATCACCGGATTCCATACCTTGGCATCCATATCCTCGCCTGCACCAAACTCCTCCAGCTGGTCGTGCTTGTGAGATACGATATCGTCGGTGCCACGACCCTTCACGAAGTCAATGATATACTCCTGTCGGAAGTTCTCCTTCACGGCAGCCACCGCCTGCAATACAACCACCAGGGCATCCTTCGCCTCAAACTTCTCGGTAGGATGCAGACAGTTGTCGCAGTTGTGGCAGTTCTCCACATTATACTCCTCGCCGAAATAATGCAGCAGCATCTTGCGTCGGCACACCGAAGACTCGGCGTATGCCGCTGTTTCCTGCAAGAGCTGTCGGCCGATGTCCTGTTCTGCCACAGGCTTGTTCTCCATGAATTTTTCCAGCTTTCTCAGGTCCTTGCGTGCATAGAAAGCAATGCAGATGCCTTCGCCTCCGTCGCGTCCCGCACGTCCGGTCTCCTGATAATAGCCTTCCAGACTCTTAGGAATATCATAGTGAATGACAAATCTTACATCCGGCTTGTCGATACCCATACCGAAGGCGATGGTAGCCACAATCACGTCGAGACGCTCCATCAGAAAGTCGTCCTGGGTCTGCGAACGGGTGGCAGAATCCAGTCCGGCATGATAAGGCGCTGCCTTGATGTCGTTAGCCTTGAGCACTTCGGCAAGTTCCTCCACCTTCTTTCTAGACAGACAATAGATGATACCGCTCTTACCTGGATGCTGACGGATAAACATGATAATCTGGCGGTCTATGTCGTTAGTCTTCTGACGTACTTCATAGAAGAGGTTTGGACGGTTGAACGAACTCTTGAACTCGCGGGCATCCACTATGCCCAGATTCTTCTTGATGTCTGTGCGCACCTTGTCGGTAGCCGTTGCCGTAAGGGCAATCACCGGTGCCTTGCCTATCTCGTTGATAATAGGGCGTATGCGTCGGTACTCTGGGCGGAAGTCATGTCCCCACTCAGAGATACAGTGCGCCTCATCGACAGCATAGAACGAAATCTTGATGCTTCTCAAGAATTCCACGTTATCCTCCTTGGTCAAGGATTCCGGTGCCACATAAAGGAGTTTGGTCTTACCACTCAGGATGTCGCCCTTCACCTTCTCGATGGCCGATTTGTTAAGGGATGAATTGAGATAGTGAGCCACACCATCATCCTCGCTCAGTCCATTGATAACATCCACCTGGTTCTTCATCAAGGCGATCAATGGAGAGATGACGATGGCTGTACCATCCATAATCAAGGATGGCAACTGATAGCACAAGCTCTTACCACCACCTGTAGGCATCAGCACAAAGGTATCGTTGCCGTCCATCAGGTTCCTGATAATAGCTTCCTGTTCGCCTTTAAAAGAATCGAAACCGAAATAATGTTTCAATTGCTCCGTAAGATTTACCTGTTCCGTCATATCCAACTTGTTATTTTTTTATGTCTTTATATGGTATATAGAAATCAATTGGGCGACGAAGCCCAACTGATTTTCATTTATTTCATCGAATCACGATTAGCACCTTGCAGCACTTATGCTGACTCCAACTGGCCCAGATGTGCCTTGTCAAGCTGGTGCTGGGCGTAATCCAATGTTACTTCAAACTTTTTCACCTTCTGTGAAGGAACCTCAAACATGGCGTCTGTCATCACAGCCTCCACGATAGAACGAAGTCCACGGGCTCCCAACTTATACTCCACAGCCTTATCCACCATGTAGTCGAGTGCATCCTCGGTAAAGCTGAGCTTGATGCCGTCCATCTCGAAGAGCTTCATATACTGCTTCACGATAGAGTTCTTTGGCTCTACCAGAATCTTGCGCAGGGCTTCACGGTCTAACGGGTTGAGATAAGTGAGCACCGGCAGACGGCCGATGATCTCAGGAATCAAGCCAAACGACTTCAAGTCCTGTGGCAGGATATACTTCATCAGGTCCTTCTTGTCTACCTTGGCAACATTCTGCACAGAGTTGTAACCCACCACATGGGTGTTGAGTCGCTGTGCTATCTTGCGCTCGATGCCGTCGAAGGCACCGCCGCAGATAAAGAGGATATTCTTGGTATCCACATGGATGTAATCCTGGTCAGGATGCTTGCGGCCTCCCTTTGGCGGAACGTTCACCATGGTTCCCTCCAGCAGTTTCAGCAGTCCCTGCTGCACACCCTCACCGCTCACGTCGCGGGTGATAGATGGATTGTCACTCTTGCGGGCAATCTTGTCAATCTCATCTATGAACACGATACCGCGCTGGGCAGCCTCCACATTGTAATCGGCTACCTGGAGCAGACGGGAAAGGATACTCTCCACGTCCTCACCCACATAACCTGCCTCTGTAAACACAGTGGCATCCACGATGGTGAAAGGCACGTCGAGCATCTTGGCAATGGTGCGTGCCAGCAGGGTCTTACCGGTACCCGTGCTGCCCACCATGATGATGTTGCTCTTCTCAATCTCCACGCCATCCTTGTCGGCAGGCTGCTGCAAACGCTTATAATGGTTATACACCGATACAGCCAAATGGCGCTTAGCCTGATCCTGTCCGATGATATACTCATCCAGATATTTCTTGATTTCCACAGGCTTTGGCACATCCTTCAATACAAACTTGCCTTCGGCTCCATTCTGTTGGTTCAACACGCCAGTCTGCTGCACAATATCGTATGCCTGCTTGGCGCAATCCTCACAGATGTAGCCGTTGATACCTGTAATCAACAACTTAACTTCCGTTTCACCTCTTCCACAGAAGCTACAAACTTTCTTTGGCATAATGTTTCTTCCTTTTCTTTCTTCTTTATACCTTAATTATATATACCTATTTATATATAGTAGGATTACTTGCGTACCAGCACATTGTCAATCATACCATACTCCTTAGCCTCCTCGGCAGTCATCCAGTAGTTGCGGTCGCTGTCGGCATAAACCTTGTCGTATGGAGTATGAGAGTGCTCAGAGATGATGGTATAGAGTTCCTTCTTCATCTTCAGAATCTCGCGAGCCTCAATCTCGATGTCGGAAGCCTGACCCTGCACACCACCCAATGGCTGGTGAATCATCACGCGGCTATGAGGCAAGGCAGAACGCTTGCCCTCCTTACCTGATACGAGCAGCACGGCAGCCATGGAAGCAGCCATACCGGTGCAGATGGTAGCCACATCGCTGGAGATAAACTGCATGGTATCATAGATACCCAATCCGGCAGTAACACTACCGCCAGGACTGTTCAGATAGATAGAGATATCCTTACCGCTATCCACAGAGTCGAGATAGAGCAGCTGAGCCTGCAGCGTGTTGGCTGTGTAATCATCAATCTCGGTTCCCAGGAAGATGATGCGGTCCATCATCAGTCGGGAGAACACGTCCATCTGGGTAACGTTCAGCTGACGTTCCTCCAGAATGTAAGGGTTCAAATACTTAGCCTGCGCATTCATCACGTCGTCAAGCACCATACCATTCATACCAAGATGCTTGGTAGCATATTTTCTAAAATCGTTCATATCTTATAGCTTTTTACTTCGTTTTTTAGAACAGAAAACGAGGTTATCGACCTCATCATCCCGTTCGGTGGAACAAAGATAATAAAAAAAGTCGATAACCTCGTAATTATTTGAAGTTTTTTTTCAAAAAAACGCTTATTCCTGCATCATCTTGTTGAAATCCTCTACAGAAATCTCTTTTTCGTTGAGTTTTACGGCCTTCTTAAGAGCCTCAGCCAACTTGCGATCGATAGAACGGTCTACCAATGCGTCAACTGACTCACCCTTCTTGAGAATCTCGTTTGCGTAGTTCTCGATGTACTCCTCAGGAATGTTGGTCATACCATACTGAGCGAACTGAGCACGAGCTGCTTCCTTGGCAGTCTCCTTGATGTCCTCGTCGTTCACCTTGATATTCTGAGCCTGGATGAGCTGCTCCTTGATGAGGTGCCATGTCAACTCCTTGATGCTCTGCTCGTAGTTCTTCTCTACGAACTCCTCACCCTTATCCTTGTTGTTAGCCAACATGATGCGCTTCAACAGAGCGTCTGGGTAAGTCAACTCGCCTACCTTCTTCTCGCAGTGCTCACGTACGTCGAGGATGAACTTGTAGTCAGAGTCGTTAACCAACTGCTCCTGCAAGCCCTCAGCGATCTTAGCACGGAAAGCAGCCTCGTCCTTCACGTCAGTATCCTCACCGAATACCTGCTTGAAGAGCTCCTCGTTTACCTCGTGCTTCTTGAAGCGCTGGATCTCTGTAATCTGGAAGCTGAACTCAGACTCCAGGTCAGCCACAGCCTCACGCTCAATCTTCAGAAGAGTAGAAACCTCTGTATCGTTCTCTGGGTAAGCCTTCTTAGGGTTGAAGGTGATGATGTCACCGAGCTTAGCACCGTTGAAGAGGTTCTTCTGCTCCTCTACCTTGATGTAGCTAGGCATCAGGATAGCACCCTCTACTGTGATACCGCCTTCCTTGGTGTTACCGTTCTCGTCGAGCTCACGGATATCACCCTTCAAAAGGTCGTTCTCCTCATACTGCTCGCCCTTCTCGTAGCTACCTGCACGCTGAGCGTACATCTCTACCTGCTGGTCGAGAATCTTGTCGTCAACCTTGATGTTATAGTAATCTACCTTGTCGCGACCGTTGAGAGTTACCTTGAACTCAGGTGCAACTGCGATGTCGAACATGAATGTGAATGTAGTACCCTTCTCCAAGTCAGCTGGCTCCTGCTTCTCAGATGGAAGAGGCTCGCCGAGCATCTGGATCTTGTTTTCCTGTACATACTTGTAAATCTCCTGGCCTACGATCTTGTTGATAGTCTCCATCTTTACAGATGGGCCAAACTGGCGCTTGATCATACCCATAGGAGCCTGACCAGGACGGAAACCTGGAACATTAGCCTTCTTACGGTAGTCTTTCAATGTTTTCTCAACCTCGTTCTTGTAGTCATCCTCCTCTACTACGAGAGTCAAGAGACCGTTAATCTTGTCAGGATTTTCAAATGAAACTTTCATCTTGATTTCTTTTTTTATTTTGTTATTATTAATATTTCAATTTCAATTGGTTAGGCTCTCCAACTGTATTTTTGGCTCGCACACTACACAATCGGCTTGCAAAATTACACAATTTTAATGGATATACCTAATATATAAGAGAAAAATTTGATTTTTTAACCATCTTTCTCTGCTTCTTTCGCCTTTTTCTGCTCATCAAGCAGCTGGAAGTCCTTCTTGCGGAGCACAAAACTGGTGGTAAGATACTTCTCCTTCACCGTCTTGTTCTCTGCCAGTTCCTCCGGAGTGCCCTGGAAAAGAATGCGGCCTTCGAAGAGCAGATAGGCTCTGTCGGTGATGGTAAGCGTCTCATCCACATTGTGGTCGGTGATGAGGATTCCGATGTTGCGGTACTTCAGTTTCCACACGATGTGCTGGATTTCCTCCACCTGGATTGGGTCCACGCCGGCAAAAGGCTCATCGAGCATGATGAACTTAGGGTCGTTGGCAAGGCAGCGGGCTATCTCCACACGGCGGCGCTCACCTCCCGAAAGCTGGTCGCCCAGGTTCTTGCGCACCTTCTGAAGGTCGAAGTCGTTAATCAGACTCTCCAGCTTCTCCTTCTGATACTCCTTAGGCTTGCCAGTCATCTCCAATACCGACATGATGTTGTCTTCCACACTCATCTTGCGGAACACGCTCGCCTCCTGAGGCAGATATCCGATGCCGGCACGTGCACGCTTGTACACCGGAAACTTTGTAATCTCCTGGTCACCCAGATACACATGACCCTCGTTAGGGACCACCAGGCCCGTGGTCATATAGAAAGAGGTGGTCTTGCCGGCACCGTTAGGTCCCAACAAACCCACAATCTCACCTTGCTTTACATTTATCGTCACGCCGTTGGCAACGGTACGCTTGCCATAGCGCTTTACCAACCCTTCCGTTCTGAGAACCAGTTTTTCCTCGGAAGAAGGTTGTACTTCATTCATTATTTCGTCCATAATTAGCTAATTTGGTTGCAAAAATACTAAAAAAGGTGGAAATATCGCTTTAAAAATCAAAAACTATTCATAATATTGCAGTTTTTTAGAGGATTTTGGTTAATTTTGCACCATATTTTATAGATTATACAGCATGATAATAGAAAAATGGCTTACCACCTTCGGTAAATATCTCATATTGATGGGGCGTGCTTTCTCACGCCCTGAACGTATGCGCATGTTCCTGAAACAGTATATCAAGGAGATGTCGCAGCTGGGTGTCGACTCCATCGGCATCGTGCTTCTCATCTCGTTCTTCATCGGTGCAGTTATCTGCATCCAGATGAAACTCAACATCCAGAGTCCTTGGATGCCGAGATGGGTTTCGGGCTATACCACCCGAGAAATCATGCTGCTGGAGTTCTCTTCCAGCATCATGTGTCTGATTCTGGCGGGTAAGGTAGGTTCCAACATCGCTTCCGAGCTGGGCACCATGCGAGTAACCCAGCAGATTGATGCCCTCGACATCATGGGCGTCAACTCGGCGTGCTACCTGATTCTTCCTAAGATTCTGGGATTGGTTACCATCATGCCGTTCCTCGTTATCTTCTCATCCCTGCTGGGCACAGTGGGTGCTTACGCCACGGCATATATCGGACACATCCTGCCGCCCGACGATCTGACCCTGGGATTGCAGCACAACTTCAACCAGTGGTTTGTGTGGATGAGTATCATCAAGAGTCTCTTCTTCGCATTCATCATCTCGAGTGTGGCATCGTATTTCGGATACACCGTAGAAGGCGGTTCGGTAGAGGTGGGTAAATCTTCCACCGACGCCGTGGTATGCTCCAGCGTACTCATCCTCTTCTCTGATGTGTTCCTTACCCAGATACTCTCTTAAACACTCTCTACAATTCTTTCTAAAATTCTCTCTTAAATTCTCAGTTAAAGAAGTGAACTATGATAGAAGTTAAAAATCTTACGAAAAAATTCGGCGATAAGACCGTACTCGATAATATCAGCGTGCAATTCGAAACCGGCAAGACCAATCTGATCATCGGTCAGAGTGGTTCGGGAAAGACGGTTTTGATGAAGAATCTCGTCGGACTCCTGGAGCCTACCAGCGGTCAGGTGCTCTACGACGGTCGTGACTTTGTTCACATGAACAAGAATGAAAAGGTGATGATGCGCCGTGAGATGGGAATGATTTTCCAGAGCGCCGCCCTTTTCGACTCGCTCAATGTACTGGAGAACGTGATGTTTCCGCTCGATATGTTTTCCAACCTTAATTATAAGGAACGCGTGAAGCGCGCACAGGAATGTCTCGACCGTGTGAATCTGATAGAGGCACAGCAGAAATTCCCTGGTGAGATTTCGGGAGGTATGCAGAAGCGTGTGGCGATAGCCCGTGCCATCGTGATGAACCCGAAATATCTCTTCTGCGATGAGCCAAACTCTGGTCTCGACCCAAAGACATCACTCGTCATCGACGAACTTCTCTCGGGCATCACCAAGGATTACAACATGACCACCATCATCAATACCCACGATATGAACTCGGTGATGGGCATCGGCGAGAACATCTGTTTCATATACCAGGGTCACAAGGAGTGGCAGGGCAACAAGGACCAGGTGATGAGTGCCACCAACGAGAAGCTCAACGACTTAGTCTTCGCCTCCGATTTGTTCAGAAAGGTGAAGAAGGCAGAGATGGAAGAATCTTGCAAATCATCTATCACCCCTCACGATTTCCTGAAAAAAAGTTTTTAAGCTATTGAAATATAGCGGGATAACCTGCGTGACAGATACCAGAAAATAGGGATTTATCCCTCACGCATCCCTCACGATTTTGGCTTTATCCCTCACGATTTTGCGTAAGCAGTGAAGCAAAAAGGCTTCGCAGAATCTCGAAGCCTGCTTCAAGAATCGGTGAAGCAGGCTTCATTGATTATTGAAACAGGCTTCATTTGCCAATGAAGTAAGCTTCATCTCAAGTTGGTTTGAGGCTCAGATAAAGTTTACGTGAGCCTCTATTAAGGTTTACTTGAGCCTCACTTCAACTTCAAATGAGGCTCAAGATAAACCCATTTTGCCCTTACTGGGTGCCTTCACACAGATTTCACCCTAGTGGATATGTACATACACTACGCCTGAAGTTGCTTCAGCTGGTCTTCCGTCAATCCAGTAGCTTGTATGATTTGAGTCCAAGACATACCCATTGCCAACAAGTTACGGGCTACTTCCAAACCTTTAGACAGTTCACCTTTCGCCATTCCTTCTGCCATTCCTTCTGCCATTCCTTCTGCCATTCCTTCTGCCATTCCTTCAGCACGCCCTTTTTCCATTCCTCTTTTCTCATCAAACTTTCTGGTATATCCATACACTCTGCCTCCACGTGGATCTATAAATCTTGCCATCTTCTTACGTTTTATAAGGTCATGGACACAATATTGCATTTCTGCTGTGAAGATACACTTTTTTATTGAAAACGCAAAGAAAATCAGGGATTTTCTTTAAAAAAGGAAAAAAAAGAGGGACATCTTGCGATGCCCCTCTTAAATTTATACTTTTTTCTTACTATTACACCTATCAGAGGATAGGGGAAGTCACTCGTACTACTTCACAACCTTAATAGCCTTACCATTTCTGATAACTACGTTCACACCCTTAGCAGCCTTGTTCAGACGAACACCACCGATAGAGTAAACAGCCTCAGCATTCTGGAAGTCTGCATTGATACTATTGATACCTGTAGCAATCTCATTCTGAGCCTTAACAGCAGCAGCAACAATTGCCTCAATCTGAGGAGCAAAAGCCTTAAAGTCAGCAGCAGCCTTATCAGCTACTTCCTGTGTCAACTCAACAGCAGCGTAGAGAGAACCAAGCTCCATACCCTTCTGATTAACCTGAGTTGCGATTTCTGCCAACTGATCAAGATAAGTCTCCTTTACGTCTGGACACTCATCGTTGATCTTAGCATCAGCGTCATTCAACAGAGTAGAAATCTCAGTAAAGGCAGCCTGGAATGTAGCGTTAGCAGCCTCGTTAGTCTCGAACTTCTTAGTCATCGCAGCAGCCTCATCAAGGATTGCCTGAATCTTTGTCTGAGTCTCAGCGCAAACTGCAACGAAGTCCTCAGCGTCCTTCTCTGTCAACTCGATAGCAGCATACTTGGCGCTCAACTCCATACCCTTCTGGTTGATAACGGTAGCGCAGTCAGCCAATTTGTCGAGATAACCTTCTCTCAAAGACTCAAGGCAGGTTTCGTTGATTGTAGCATCAGCAGCGTCCAATGCAGTCATTGTAGTCATGAGAGCCTCATTGATCTTGGTGTTAGCAGCCTCGTTAGCGTCCCACTCGTCCTTGATGTTGTTGACAGCAACTTCAGAAGTAAATTCATCAGTAGAAGCCTCAGTAGAAGCAAACATAATTTCATTGAGCAAAATCTTAGCATCCTTTGCCAACTTTTCATCTGCCTTTACCTTGAACTTACACAAGGTACCATTCTTCAACATGTAATCCTGTATACTGAAGACGATGAAGAAGATTTCATTATCCTTGAATGAAATATCAGACATATGATACTTAGCAGAGCAAGCGTCACCAAGAGTTCCGTAAACAGGCATACCTTCTTCGTCCTTTTCCTCTACAACAGAAAGTCCTTCTGGGAGGAGCACCTTCATTTGATAACCAGAAAACTCAACATCACTAGCCTCATAGTTAACTGAAATTTCAGCCTCCATACCAGGAATAAACTTGAGAGGTCCGTCAATTGTGACCTTAGGATTAGCACTTTGTGCACTAACGAATGAAACACTTCCAAAAAGCATCATCAGGAACATACCCAACTTTGCTACGAACATATTCTTTTTCATAATATTCATACTTTTAAAATTATACTACTTCATTAACTTAATAACAGAATAAACGTCGCGGATATTAACCTTGTCATCCTCTGTCAAATCTGCGTTAGGGTTTTCTTTCTTACCCTTCATTACAGAAATTACTTCGTAAACATCAGTAATTTTCCATTTTTCTGCACCAACGAGAGTAGCATTCAACTTATAAGCAAATGCGTTCTCTACCAAGAATTCGATACCCTTAGGATTAGCGAACTTCACCTCAGAAAGAACCAAGTCACCACCCTTGAAGCCTTCACCTGCAACGAGGTTCAAGCCAAAGAGAGCATCACCTTCTGCAAATACATCATTTGTGAAAGAGCTAAGAGTCAACTTATAAGTATTTGTCTTACCTTCTACAGCAGCAACATCAGCAACTACGTTTTCAGAAAGACGCTTGCCGTAAACCACCTTGTCACCTTCTGCGAATGTAACACCCTCTGGAAGAGTAACAATAGCAGACATGCCTGACAACTTCACATCATTCTTGACGTTGAAGTCAACAACAACCTTCTTACCAGCAAGGAAAAGATTCTTTGTGCTAGTTACTGCCAATTCACCTGCAGAAACAGAAGCCTTACCAGCAACGCCCTTTACAGGAACCTTTTCAACCTTACCTGCTACAGTAGCATCACTACCAGTAATCTCATTGAAAGTGATAACACCACCTTCGCAATTCTCCTCAGCCTTCACTGTAATAGAAAGGATGGCACCAGCCTTACCAGCAATAGCTACCTGAGCCTTGTCTTGAGCCTCATTAGAGAAGATACCAAAACGATAGTCTCCATCCTTCTGTGCAACAACCTTTACGGTATGACTGGTACGAGTGATACGATCTGTTGCCTTAACAACACTACCATCTACGTAAGTCAATCCCTTAGGAAGTGCTATATCAAACTGCAATGAAGATAATGCGTTATCATCATTATTGAGTTCAATTTCCAATGTTTTCTGTTCTCCGGCGTTGATTACGAAATCAGCGATTCTGAGCGTGTTATCAGCATAAGTTGCGGCACTGCCCAATGCGAGAAACATCAGTGTGTTGAATAATTTCTTCATATTATTATAATTTTAAATGTTGTTTTAATCTTGAAGAAAAGGTATCAAGTATCAGTTGCCTTTTTCCTGAGGGAAAGCAGCAACTGATACCCTCAACTATTCTTTTTATTATTACTTCTTAACTACCTTGCGAGCAGTACCATCCTCACCAACGATGATGTTGATACCCTTCTGGATAGACTTCTTCACCATACCACCGATAGAGAAGATACGCTCCTTCATAGTAGGTGCAGTGATTGCGTTGATACCTGTGGTCTCGCCTGTACCATCACCGATGCCTCTAGTAATGCTATAAGAGCGTCCCTTTGCATCAGAGAAGATGACATTAGATACCTGGATATCGCCGCCATTGTAATCACTACCTACCTCGACGCTAAGCACTACGATAGCACCACTGTTGCCATTGAATGCATTGTTGTCGATAGTAGAAGCCAAGAAGCGATACTTGCCGTCTGCAATCTCGTTGCTCAACAACTCATGACCATTAGCACGATCTGACAATGTCTGACCTACGAGCTTCATGCCAGCTGGCAACTGGATATCGAACTGACCAGCAGTGAATGTTGCCTGATGAGCCACCTCAACTGCAATCTGAACAGTCTTACCGAATACGGTAGTCTCCTCACCTGTCTTGGTAACAGCAAGTTCACCATCAGCAGAAGTAGCACTTCTTACAACGCGAGCTCTTGTTGTACCACCCTCAGTTTCCTCAACCTTCTCACCAGCAGGGTCACCGTAGAAGATGATATTAGAAATCTGAGTCAAGTCAGCAACAGTGAAGACGCCATCACCATTAACATCACCAGCCCAAGCCTTGTCAACTGCAAGATCCTTGTACTCCTTGTTCTCGATAATCCAAGAACGAACCTCAGAGTAGTCATTAACAGTTACAGTCTCATCAAGGTCAGCGTCACCAATATGGTTCTTAGCCTTCATGTCAATCAGATTCAGCTCCTTAGCGAGTTCATTTGCCTTAGTGAGAACAGCTGGATATACCTCTGCGAGATAGTCTGGCAACTTCTCCAACATAGTGATGTCCTTGCCATCCTTATCCTTAATCTGATTACCATTAATATCCTTTACATAAGAACGATTGCCATTAAACATCGAGTAGTTGAAATCCCACAAAGAAGAAATCTTGCCAGAAACAACTATAGCTTCATCCTTCCGAGTAGCATTGTAATCTTCTGATGACATAATATCACCATAGATTTTATCAATGTCCAAGATAACACCCTTTGCTTCAGAATTGTGAGCATTCAAGTTCAAATTCTTAATGTTAGCATCAATATTGTCTACGTATCCCTTATAAGAACCTTCAACAAGAATTCCATTCTGAGCATCAAGAGCGATATCTTCAGTAACTGTCTTAATATCATCAGTTATATTCTCAACTGCAACATCAAGAGTACCAGCTACATGAGGAAGCTCTGCAATAGCAGCCACTACAGTCTCAAGCTTTGTATTCAATGCCTGCAACTGAGTATCAAGAGATACCTTCACCTTGTCATTAGTCTTCCATGCAGTCTCCTTAGCATCAGCCTCCTTCAATACAGGCTCAATCTCGTCACCTAATGCATCAATTGCACTCTGACGCTTGGTATTGTAAAGCATAACATAACCATTAGCCTTGTCATCCTCCAAAGAAGCCTTCAGCTCGTTCACCTTAACACCAAGTTCTGCAGCAATTTCTTCATAAGTCTTCTTCAAAGGCTCATAATAAGTCTTCTTCACAGGCTCGTGACCAGTTGTTACGATATTATCAAGCTTATCATACTCAGCCTTAACCACTTCGAAATTCTGAACCAAAGTCTTATAGGTAGACTCTGTCAAATCAGCCTTCCACAAGTTGATGATACCAGCATGAGCCTCGGCAACCTTCTTTTCCCATGCAATATATGTAGCCTGAATCTTTGCCAAGCCTTCTCCTTTTGGAAACTTCAGCTTACCGAATTCTGCACCCAAATCCTTACAATTTGTCTCGAAGAATTTCTCTACTTCAGCAGCCTTTTCGGTCTCACCAGCAGCCGTGAAGTCTGCTACAGCCTGATTCTTGTCAGTTCCTATACCAGTAATAGCTACACTAATAGCAGTCTGCTCTGTATTATTAGCACTTACATACAACGCCTCTATACGCTTTGCATAAGCAGCAATTGCAACCTCATAGTCACTCTTATTAAGCTTGTCAACTCTAGCCTTTTCTAGCTCTGCCTTCGTAGCATTGATATCAATTCCAATTGCCTTAGAAGCAGACTTGAGTGCTGTTGTATCGAAGAAGTAAGCCAAATAGTACTTTTCTGCGGCAGCCAAATTAGCATCCAACTCAGTGAACTTAGGTGCCAACTCCTTACGGATAACATCATTAGCCTTTGCGATACCATCAGCGTTCTTTGCATTATCATAAACAGCCTTAGCCTCAGCATACTTAGCGAAATCAGCCTTAACAGCAGCATAATTTGTCAATGCCAAGTCTTCAGCAGCAACCTTCTTCTTTGCCTCTCCAACAGATGCAGTTACCTTCTCCTTGAAGGTGTCAAGATCCGTATCTCTCTCAGCATGAACAAACGCAGCCATTTCGGTTTCCTTTGCCTTTGCATCAGCCTCGAGTTCAGAAAGCTTAGCGCTATAATCATCATTCAAAGCCTTAGCTGTAGCCTTGTCAATCAACTTCGCATCTTCAGCATTCTGAATCTTGTCAAGAATCTGAGTATCAAGATTAATCATCAAATTAACCTTATCAGCAGCAAGTGCTGTAATCTCATCAATAACCTTCTGAACATCTGTAAATGCAGAAGTTACCATCTTCTTGTCATAAACAACCTTATCCAACTCAGCCTTACGGACTGTTACGCTCTTGTCAAGACCATCGGTAAACTTAGCTGCATATAAATCATTAGCCTTCTTATTAATAATAGAAGACAGGCTATTCATCTTATCAGTAACCTTACCCTGATAAGCATTAGCAGCCTTCTTATTATTACCAGCTACATCAAACAACGCAGGTGCCTTGGTATCCTGATATTCCTTGAGAGTCTTAGTCTTCAAGTCTTCCAAACTAGCCTGATAAACATCAATCTCCTTAAGAGCCTTAGATACCTTATCAAGTTCATCAACATTGAGTTTCAATTCAGCATGGTTGATATTCAGATAACCATCGATTGTAACCTTCGCATTATTGATGATGGTCTGGGTCAGATTAGCCTCGCTCAAGAAGTCCTCGTAAACCACCTTGTTGTCGGCAGCAATAGCAGCATTGTAACCAGCCTCCTGCTCCTTCACAATAGAAGTAACCTCGGTCTGGATAGTCTCCAACTTCTTGTTGATTTCCTGCTTCTTGTCATTAAGCAATGTTCCGGCATCGTAAGAAGAAGTAACATCCTTCTTGGCTGCATCCAACAATACCTTTTGCTCATTCAGCTTAACCTGCCACTCCTTCACCTTAGATGAAGCATCACTATTTGTGATATCATTGAATGCCTTTGTCCAAGCTGCATCCAAATCAGAAGTGGTCTTATCCAAAGCGGTCTTATTAGCAACAACAATAGGAACATTTGTAGTAAATGTTGTCAAATTGTTTGCCAAGCTCTGGATACGCTGAGTAATTGCAGTCTGCTCAGCCTTTGCCTTGCCAGCCGTGTATGCATCAGTGATAGCCTTATCAATGGCAGATTTTTCTGTCTTGTATGAAGCAAGCTGATCCTTAAATGTCTTATGCTCAAGTGTTCCCAGTGCCTTATCAGCCGCAGCCACCTTATCAGCAATACCATAAGTAGAAATTGCCTTTTCAAGAGCATCCTTAGCTGTCAAGTTATCATTAGCTGCATTTGCATCAGCCTTCAATCCAGCAAGAGTTGTAGCGAGATCCTTCAACTGTGTCTCGAGACCCTTGATAACCTTACCGTCCTTGTCCTTAGAATCCTTCCAGTCAGCAACTAAGGTTTCAGCCTCATAAGATTTCTTAATCTTGGCTGTTACATCCTTAATAGTGGTATCTACAGTAGCGCAAGCTTCAATAAACTTTGTAGAAGCATCCTTATTCAGAGCAACTACCTCGTTATGACTAGCAGTCAACTCAGCAACCTTAGAATCAGCAGTAGCCTTCAGCTCCTTAACAGGAACAAATGCGGTCTTAGCCTCATCAGCAGCGATGGTCAACTTATCCAAGTCTGCACTGACAGTTTTCAACGTTTCATTGATCTTACCTACGCCTTCAATAGCCTTATCAGGTGCAGCATTTGGATCCAAAGCCTTGACCTGTACATCCAGATCATTAACCTGAAGGTTTACCTTACCCAACTGCTCATGCAATGTCTCAGCCTTCTTTCCGTAAGTATCGAAGTCGAACTTATAAGTATCAATTCTATCGAAGGCACTCTTGATGTCTGCCTTGGCAGCATCAACCTTATCTGTAGCAACCTTAATAAGATTTGCGTTATCAAACTTATACTTATTAGCCTCGTAAGAAGCTGTCCAAGACTCTGCTTCTGTCTGAATATCAGCATCTAAGTTAACACCAGCAATAGCAGCAGCAAACTTGTCATCAGCAGCCTTCTTTGCTGTATCGAAATCAGTCTGAACCTTAGCAACTCTTGTCTTCAAACCTGCAATAAGTTCTGCGTAAGTCTGAGTCTTATCCTTACCATCAACCTTAACGGTTACGGTAACATTCTTATCTGTAGCAGTCTTCTCCAACTTAGCAATAGCTGCATTATAGTCAGTCAAGGCTGTAGCAACATTATTATAATTATCAACAATTACGCCAAGGGCATCAATATCACCCTGGATAGTAGTCCATGCATAAGTACCGAGCTTATGAGCGATAGCATCAGCCTTCAACTTAGTTGTTTCAGAAGCAATTGCATCCTTAATAGCTGTAGCCTTCTTGGTCAACTGTGCAGAAGTAGCATCAGCCTTATCTGTCACCTTCTTCAAATTATCAGTCTTTTCTGCAGAGGCATTCAATTCTGCAGAATAAGTCTTCTGCCAACCGGTATATTTTGCCACAACAGCATTGATAGCATCATCAACCTCAGCTAACGCAGCCTTATTAGCCTCCTTGGTAGCAGTAGCATTATCATGAGACTCTGCTGTACCATTCTGAGCCTCAGTCTCTACAGCCAAGAGTTTCTTGTTCAATTCCCCAATTTCGTTCTGAGCATCAGTCAACAACTTACCCAAAACCTCATCATCAGAAGGCAAAAGGGTCAACAATTCCTGAGTCTTGGTATTACGGTTTGCCTTAGATACAGCTACTAACTTTGCAACTTCATTATAATCGTTGTCATTGGCATTAGCAACTTCAATATTGCCTTTCAACGCCTTAATAGCAGCCAACTGTTCTGTCTGCCAAGCTTGAACATCCTTTTCTACGAAATCAGTAACGGCAGTACCCTTCTCATAAGAAGCAGTAAGAGCCTTAGCCTTATCGTCCTTTGCAGTTCTCAAAGCCTTTACCTGAGTCTCATAGCCCTTAGTTACCTTAGCGTAATCTGTACTGGTACCGATAAGAGCCTCGATATCTGCCAATGGAGTCTCTACTGCCTCAATGAGTTTAGACGCAGTATCCTTAGCTGCAAAATTTTCATTTGCAGCCTTAATATCCTTACCCAACTGATCAAGTGAGTTATTCAGATCTCTAATATAGATAGAGTTATCGTTCAAATAGAGCTGCTGGGTCTTATAGAAGTTATAATCACCCTTATTCAAGTTCTCTATTTTTGCTTCAACAGAAGCAACACTAGCCTGGATAGCAGCAGTATTATCTACAATACCAGCTGTAACGGTTTCAAGTTTCTTTGCAAAAGGGTCAGCTACAGCCGCAAAATCATACTTGAGTGTCAACACAAATGCTGACTCAAACTCTGTCTTCTCATCAACAGTAGCCTGAATCTTCACATTGCCTTCTTTTTTTACAGTGAAGGTAGATACTTCCTTACCATCTACCATAACCTTCACGGTCTCGTTCTTAGTTGGCTTAGCTGCGATAGTATATTCGCCAGGCACCAATGAAACATCAAATGTCACAAATCCACCGGCAGAAGAATATACATCTTTTGCAGTAGGTACATTAGCATCAGCGAATGCTGCCATTGGGACAGTCATTGCCAACATTGAAAGTAGTACGTTCTGTTTCATACGTTGTAAGTTTTAAAAAGTTAAATTTATGTTCTTAGAATGGGAAAAGTAATCTCATCAAAATTAAGTCCTTAAATTCTAAAACTGAGTTTCGTCGTTCTTATTTCGTTATTCATAACCGTAATTTCTTGTTCGGAATTCTATTTTTTCGTTGTTAGTTTCGTCATTCTTAGACTTTCTCTTTTTTGGTCATAGTTACGTCCCGATTCTTTATTTCGATGGCAAATTTAAAACAAATAATTGAAACCAGCAAAGAAAATAGTGTTATTTTTCGTTAAAGCAACGCATTTTTAACAGTGAATTGTTGTCTTTTCTGCATTTTTCCGTTTGTTTGCGCAAACACCCAAATGCACATTTCCATCATTTCGGGCAAAAAAACCGCAGACTTGATATAGGTCAAGACTGCGGTTTTTCACATGATTTCTGACACTATTGCTCCAGCAGCTCCTCACATAGCACCATATCCACCCCTCGATAAACTTGCAGTACTTCAGTTCTACAATATAAGAATCGGTCATATCCTTATAAATATCACAAAGAGGCGAAAGGAAGATATCTGGTCACGCACCACTTCATTCGGAATAATGAACCTGGTGTATCCCTGATAAGAGCCATCTATCGTTACTAAACCAAAATAGAAGAGCAAACTCAGGAAGTTATCCGGGTCGTTGATACGCTCAGCAGGAAAATTCTCTACGAGATTACCCATAACATAACCCTTGGTAACCAGTTCCTGAATGATGCTGGCATCATGGTCGAAGTTCTTGTCATGACGAATCAGCATGCGAATCTTATCGTAGTCAATACATTACTCCTACCTCATCTTCCACTCGCCTTTCACCTCCACCATCGGAACCACAATCTGCTCCTTGGTGCTGTCGCCGAAGGCTAGCTGCAGGAAGACGTCGGCTACATGGTGGGCGGTGTCTGCCTTGGCATTCAGCACGTTCACCTTCGCTATGCCCTGGTGCTCCAGCTGTTGCTGCTCCACATACATCCGGGCATTGAGCAGCAGCTGGTCGTGATAGCCCTTCGGGATGCGGTAGGGCTGGTTGAAACCGGATACATACTCCTCGTACTTGCCCTCAAGGAGCAAGTCGTAGTAACCCTTTGCGGCGATACCCGCAAAGTAAGAAGGGTCAGGACGCTCCTCCTTGCAGGAAGAAAGTCCCAACCCCATACTTATTATCATAAAAATCAAAAGTTTCTTCATCTTTATACATTTTGATTCTTCACTCTTCGTTCTTCACTCTTCACTTCCCCTTACTTCTGACGAATGAAGACGTTGATTGGACAACCATGCAACGACCAGTTCTCACGAATCTTGTTCTCCAGGAAGCGGCGATAGTTCTCCTTTACATACTGTGGCAAGTTGGCATAGAACACGAACGATGGAATCGTGGTGTTTGGCAACTGGGTACAGTACTTGATCTTGATATACTTACCCTTCACGCTCTGTGGTGGATAAGCCTCGATGATAGGCAGCATCACCTCGTTGAGCTTGGAAGTTCCGATATGAGCCTTGCGGTTCTGGTAAACATCCTTGGCAGTTTCCAACACGCGGAAGATGCGCTGCTTGGTCAGTGCCGAAGCAAAGATGATAGGGAAATCCACGAACGGAGCCATGCGCTTGCGGATGGCATTCTCGAAGGTATCAATCACCTTCTGATTCTTCTCCTCTACCAAGTCCCACTTGTTTACTACCACCACCAGACTCTTGTTGTTCTTCTGAATCAACTGGAAGATGTTCATATCCTGGGTCTCGATACCACGGGTGGCGTCGAGCATCAGGATGCAGACATCACTGTTCTCGATGGCACGGATGGAACGCATCACGGAATAGAACTCCAAGTCCTCGCTCACCTTGTTCTTGCGGCGGATACCGGCGGTATCAACCAGATAGAAGTCGAAGCCGAACTTGTCGTAACGGGTATAGATACTGTCGCGGGTTGTACCAGCAATCTCGGTAACGATGTTTCTGTCTTCACCGATGAAGGCATTGATGATACTACTCTTGCCGGCGTTAGGACGACCTACCACGGCGAAACGAGGAATGTCTTCCTCGATGGCTTCCTCAGGATTGTCCTGAAGCTTGTCTAATATGATGTCGAGCAAGTCACCCGTACCGCCACCTGTTGCGGCACTGATACACTGAGGGTCGCCCAAGCCCAACTTATAGAACTCGGCAGCCTGATAGTATTCAGCACTGTTGTCCACCTTGTTTGCCACAAGGATAACAGGCAGTTTGGCACGACGCAAGATCAGGGCCACGTCCTCATCCCAGTCGGTCAAACCGGTGTTCACGTCTACCAGGAAGAGAACCAGGTCGGCCTCCTCGGTAGCTACCAGCACCTGCTTGCGGATAGCATCCTCGAAAATGTCATCTGATTTAACGACCCAACCACCGGTATCCACCACAGAGAATTCTCTTCCGTTCCAGCTGCACTTGCCATACTGGCGGTCGCGGGTGGTACCAGCTGTATCGCTCACGATGGCGCGGCGAGATTGAGTCAAACGATTGAATAAAGTAGATTTACCCACGTTAGGGCGACCTACGATTGCTACTAAATTTGCCATAATTAGTCATTTACCCTCCTTCCTTTGAGGAGGTATCATGGATGTGGTCTCTGCATCCAAGTTAATAATTTGCCGAAGCTGACCTTGCTCCGGCCCTCGCCCCTCTGGCGAGAGTTACTCCCTCGATTACATTCAGGGAGAGGTGGGGTAGATTATTCCGGATTATATCCGAAGGCATCGAGTTCACGCTGTGAACTGCGCCAGTCTTTGTCAACCTTCACAAAGGTTTCCAGGAAAATCTTCTTTCCGAAGAACTTCTCAAGTGCCTTTCTACTCTCGGTGTTCACCTTCTTGAGCGCCACGCCCTGGTGACCGATGATGATGCCCTTCTGGGAATCACGCTCCACGTAGATGACGGCATTGATGTGGATGCGGGTGTCATCCTCCTTGAATCTCTCCACCCTCACCTCCACGGCATAAGGAATCTCCTTGTCGTAGTAGAGCAGAATCTTCTCTCGGATAATCTCAGAAACGAAGAAGCGGGCTGGCTTGTCGGTCAGCTGGTCCTTGTCGAAGAACGCAGGCGACTCAGGCAGCAGCTCCTTGATGCGCTTGAGGAGCATATCCACGCCAAACTTGTTTTTCGCAGAGATAGGCAGAATCTCGGCATTCGGCAGCAGCGAGTGCCATTTCTCCACGGTGTCACCCAGTTTGTTCGGGTCGCTCTGGTCAATCTTGTTGATGAGCAGAAGCACCGGAATCTTCATCTTCTTCACCTTTTCCAGGAAGTCGATGTTCTTCTCAGGGTTCTCAATCACATCGGTCACATAAAGCAACACGTCGGCATCCGCCAGCGCACTCTCCGAGAAGGCGAGCATCATCTCCTGCATCTTGTAGTTTGGCTTCAAGACGCCCGGAGTATCGGAAAACACGATCTGCATGTCATCGGTATTCACGATACCCATGATACGATGACGGGTGGTCTGCGCCTTGAAGGTAGCGATGCTGATACGCTCGCCCACCAGTTGATTCATCAGCGTACTCTTTCCCACATTAGGGTTGCCCACGATATTTACGAAACCTGCTTTATGCATACGATAAAAAAATTGATTGAAACGAAATGTTTAAATGAGTTTGCCAGAACCTGGCATGAAGCTAAAGAAACGCATCCTTGCTTAGTTCACTTTTGTTGAGATGAAATAAGAAAGATGCGTTTCCTTATATAGATAATTATTCTATCCTATTTTAATATGTCTTACTTGCCATAAGCAGCACCATCATAAGCCCACTTATAGAATGATGCACCGTGTACGAATCCTGCACCGAATGCTGTGAAGATGACGTTGTCGCCCTTCTTCAACTGGCTCTCTGCATCCCAGAGTGCCAATGGGATTGTTGCCGCACTGGTATTTCCATAATGGTCGATGTTAACTACCACCTTGTCAAGTGGAATTCCTGCACGCTTGGTCACAGCCTCAATGATACGGAGGTTGGCCTCGTGAGGAATCACCCAGTTCACATCTTCAGCCTTGAGATTGTTCATCTCCATGATCTTCATCACGTCGTTGCTCATGTCGGTTACTGCGTAACGGAACACGGTGCGACCTTCCTGATAAAGATAATGCAGACGATGGTCTACGGTGAAGTGTGAAGGAGGGCACACAGAACCACCAGCCTTCATGTGGAGGAAAGGCAAGCCTTGTCCGTCGGTACGAAGGTATGAGTTCTGAACACCTACATTTTCCTCTTCTGTTGCCTCCACAAGCACAGCACCTGCTCCGTCGCCGAAAAGCACACAGGTAGCACGGTCTGTGTAATCTACGAGTGAAGACATCTTGTCTGCACCGATTACGATGATTTTCTTGTATCTGCCGCTCTGAATCATGCTAGCTGCAACATCGAGGGTGTACAAGAATCCACAGCAAGCTGCAGAGAAGTCGAACGCAAAGGCATTCTTCAGTCCGAGCTTACCGAGGACGATAGATGCTGTAGAAGGGAACTTGTAGTCAGGTGTAGTGGTTGTCACAATCAGTGCGTCGATTGTGTCTGGATCCACGCCAGTCTTCTGAATCAGCTGCTTTGCCGCCTTACGCGCCAGGTAGCTGGTTCCGAGACCTTCCTCTGTAAGGATGCGGCGCTCCTTGATACCCACACGTGTGGTAATCCACTCGTCTGTGGTATCCACCATGCGCGACAACTCCTCATTGTTGAGGATATAGTCTGGCACGTATCCACCTACACCTGTGATTACAGCATTGATTTTACCCATTATTCAGCTGCTTCCTTAACGATTGCAACCTTACCACGATAGTA
>ERZ1023666.150-NODE-150-length-32269-cov-12.723629_pt1 | contig 32269 bp, 18 predicted proteins | sample MGYA00380341_ERZ1023666 | MGnify/ENA primary metagenome ERZ1023666 (study PRJEB33179, sample SAMN07448983) | human gut metagenome | biome: Human-gut; feature: Human associated habitat; material: Faeces | host: Homo sapiens | place: India: Bhopal | collected...
ATATTCTAGTTTTAATAGCATATCTTTATATAACATTATATCTCACCTCCTAATAATATCTTTACATTATTTATATAAGGAGTAAGTTGATTTCTAGATTTCATTACAACAGTTAAATAAGCTGACTGTATCTTTTCTCCTATATATTGAGTATACTCAGTAGGCATTTTACCTTGTGAGAATCTTATTATCTTTGTTCCGTTATCATGTGAATTAACAGGTTTAACTTCATAGTCTGTGCCATTAACAGTTAAAATGAATTTAACATTGTCAGCAGATAATCCTGTAGGATAATATACGTTAGCAAAAACAGAGATAGCATAAACATCTGTATCTTGAGTTATTAATTCATTTGTTTTCATAGTTGATTCAGATATAAAATTCTTATTTTTAACATATATATCATTTATCTTAATAGCATGTCTTTTAGCTGTTGGCACTATAGTAGTTATTGTATTTATATTCTCATTTGAATCAGCTTCTGTTCTTTCAAATGCTATAATGTCATTTGTATATCCTATAGATTCAAAAGTTATTTTTAAATACTTAGAGCTAGGGAATGATATTACACTGCTGCCATAAATATAACCTTCGTTTTTATATGAGTCATCTTTATTATTTATAGTAAAAGGTAGCATAGCTACATCTTTATAATTAACTCCGTCTATAGAATATCTTATTCCTGTTACTCTTATGTTATCAACAGTAGTCTTTATTGAAACTTCATTAGCAATTGAAGCAAATTTTAAAGTAACTGTTGATTTAGCTTCAGCATCATCTGTATTAAAATCAGCTATTAAATAAGGTTCTGATGACGAAGCAGTTATTCTTGAATATTCCCAATAAGAAGATATATTAGAATCATATAAAGCAGTTCTTGATTTCGTGTTTAATACATCTTCTAAATATTTATTGTCTTTTAATACGTATTTGTTCCCTTCATATCCATTCCCAGTTATATCGTCTACCATAAACTTAACTGTTGATGAAGTCGTTAATCCTGAACAAAAGACACCGTCTTCATATGTGAATGTACCAGTAAAGTTATTATCTTTTAATGGTATAACATTATCATAATCAGTTTTTGCATTACATAACATACTAATATCTTGTAGTCTTTCTTTTTCTGCATTTATTGTATCTTTAACTACGTCTAATCTTTTTACAGTACGACTTAATACATCCTCTGTTTTAATAGCTAATTCTTTTAATTTTATATCTATATTTGTTACATCTATAAAACCTTTAGAAAAGGCATTATTTATTTTTTCATTCCCGTATTCTTCTGGATGTATAAATGTCTTTTCATATACCATATTTGTAGTTAATGATTTAGTTATATCTTCTACATATCTGTCCATGGTGTATCACCTCCATATTTTCTTATCTTTATATTTCTTATATAAGATGAATCTATTTGGTTAGAATAATTTCTTATTACAGCTTTAACTCTTACATTACTATTAATAGCTGTATAGTTATATTTCTCTTCTGGGAAATAATCAACACTAAATCTAGACAATACTTGCAGCTTTGCATCATCTAAGCTTATATCTGAAACCATACCGTCTTTCTTAATTATATAAGTCTCAGATTCATGACCTAAAAATCTTAAAGGTAACGCCGCAAACAATCTTTCATTTTTAACGAAATCTTGCCCATAAGGAAGTATATCTATTTCTATATCGCCGTCTAATAAACTATATTCTACTGTACAAGTTTCAGATAATACTTGTTCTGTATGTAATTGAATATATTCGCCGTCTCTTAATTTGTTTATATTAATAGGTTCCGAAATAAAGCAACTGTCTTTTTCTTGTTCTATATGTTTTATTTCTATTGAATCTATACCAAACATATAAGTATACATATTCTTTTCTACTACATCAGATTGGTTAGATATATTAGTTTGATATATGTCTACTTTCTCTCCTTGCACTCTAGCTATAACTTCTTCCATTTCTAATTTAGAATTAACGTCTAAAACATGTTTATATTCAAAGTCTTTTATTTGATTCCATACGTCATCTGTAACTTTTGACTTTTGCATATAATATTTTGTATTTGTATATTTCTTATTTACTAATTCAAACTTAATTTGGGCAACTATAGCGTCTTGTATAACACCTGATTTATATTCTTTATAATCTTCTATTCCATTAGCATAAACTAATCTAAAGTTTTGTATATCAGCATTAACTGGTTTTATATCTATGTAGTTAATATTAGTTGGCTCTTTTAACGTTATAGTTATAGTCTCTACTACTCCTTTATTAGCTACTTTCTCTTCTATATAGAAAGTTCTATATACATCTGTAGAGATATTTTCTAAATTAGATTTATAATGAACATAAGCAGATTTTTTAGCTATGTCAGCCCATTCTATATTTTTTTCATTTTTAATGCCTAACATTAAATAGTCATTCTTGTTTATCACTGTAGGTATAATAGAGTTATCTCTATCTTTTTTAATAGATGCATCATCTCTAAATGGTATTGCATATTCTAAATAAGATGCATTTTTATTTATATCTCTTATATCTTCTATTTGATTTTAAAGTACTCTTTATATCTTGAGAGTATTCTTCTATTCTTAAATTTAAAAAAGCATGACAATAGTCTATAGCGTCTTCTAGATATCTTGTGTTTTCATATAATGTATTTAAACTATCTTCCATGTTTTTAAAAGTAGTATTCATTTTATCACTATCAAGTATTTTATCTTGAGGAAAAGATATGCTTGGTATTTCTCTCTTTATTTGTTCTATAGAGTATTCAAAATCTATATTTGTTTTATCCAATATAATCACCTCTTTATTTATTAGTTATATCTTTTATTATATTACATTAAAAAGAGATGGACGTTAATCCATCTCCATTAATATTAATTAGGATATATTAAACATAATACTTTCTTAAGTCCATGTTCTTCATTAGTTTCTAAAGCTTTACCTATTATATAATCTTTAACTAAGTTATTGTTAGCAACAGTTGTTGCACTTCCATCTTTATATAATCCTACTTTTTCTCCTAATTTAACTGGACCAACTACATTAACGTGAACTTTTCCTATAAGTCCTACTGCTATTTTAGTTCCAGCTTCTAATTCTTCTTCAGTAGCACCGTAACAACAAGCATACTCATCTGATACTACTCCAACTATAGGATAATTTTTAGTTGTAACTGAAGAATCAGCTCTTTCTATTTTACCTTCTTCATTTAATTGAACTATATCTCCTGGAAGATATGTCTCATTTTCTTTAGGCTCATAAGCTTCAGCTATATCCATGAATACTGCATTGTAAACTTTATTAGCTGTTAAACTACCAACTACATTTACATCACCATTTACAGCTAAGTTTTTTCTAAGTTGAACATTGTTGTCTTTATCATATTGAACTGGGTCTCCTATGAATTCAACTACATCATCTGCTAACTTATCTTTAGTTATAGCTTTATCTATAACTGCATCCGTACTAACAGAATCTCTATCTAGTTTATCCTTAGTAACTGATTGATTAACTAAATGAATTGATTCAATTATATTTGGAGCTATATGATTACCCAGTATTTGATTGTCTGCTATCTTATCGCTAGTAACTGCACCATTTAATATATTTTGAGAGTTAACACAATTTACATCTAGGTGTCTATTTTTAATAGCTGCATCTTTTATTTTTGTACCGTAAACACTTCCGTCCTTTAAGTGTTCATGTTTAATTGAATTTTCAGCTATATTTAATTCCTTAACAGAGTTTGGAGCTAATAAGCTATTAATTATAGTTCCGTCTGCTATCTTAAGGTTAGTTATAGTCTTATCAAAAAGTTTTACATTCTCTATAGTATTATCTTCTATCTTTGAGTTAACGATACTTTTATCTTTATAATGTCTAGTAGTTACCGCTAAATCTCCTATTTTTGTTTCCGTAACTGCTTTAGTTCCTATTTTACTTTCAGTTACGTTTCCGTCTATTATTGTTCTTTCACTAATAGCATCATCTGCTAATTTAGGTTCAGTTACTGATTTATCAGCTAATTTTAAAGTTGTAACACATCCATCTTTTAATAGCTCTGTAGTTATAGACCCAGGCATTATAAATTGAGCTGCATCAAATAAAGAGTATGTATTTTTAGCTGTTTTTATTTTTAAGCCTCTAGTACTTGGATTAGATTGTAAAGCACCTATAGATATTGCATCATTATCTTTAACAGTTGGGTCCGTTATTACTAAAGCTCTTCTATCTACTATGACGTTTTCACTTACTTTTTTAATTCCGTCAGCCATATTTCTTCCCCTTTCTTATCGACCATATCAACCGCTCTTGTGAACGGTCTAGGTCGATTGTTGTTATTTTATTTTATTATAAGTGTTATCTGTTGATACAGTTATATCTAGTATCTTACCAGCTAATTCTGGAGAGTTATTTAAATCTACTATTGTAGCTCCTTGATTCTCCCAATAAATTTGAGTTTCTATTTCATTGAATTGTTCAAGAACATATCCAGTATCATTAGCTTTTATATCAGCTTCAAATATTAATCTATCTGAAGATATTCCTTCTTTACCAGCTTCCTTACCTGGAATTATTGCTACTAAAGGTAATTCTACTAAAGTTATATTTTCTGTTTTTATAGGATTTTTAGCATTAGCTATATCTAATGATTTAACACAAGCTTTTGCTTGTACCTTATATCCTATTCTGTAAACAGGTGCTCCTGCTGGTGCATAAGTAGTTTCAGCTAAATTGAAAGATGTATTATCTGTTCTAGAATTTCCTACTTCAGCTATTTGAGTTCCTATAGCTATCTTTTGACCTACATTGAATATAGAAGTTCCATAAGCCTTATTATCTTCATTGTAAGTATTAAGAGCATTTCCTACACCAGGGATTAAAGTATTAGGGTTATCTATTACTTTGAATCTCCCTTCTCTGTTTACTTTTAATTCTACTCTTACTCTAGTAGCTTTAGTTGAATCAGTTAATTGTACTTTATTAGAATATAAACCTTGTTTAGAATATTCTATTTGGTTGTGTACTACATCAGAAGTAACTACTACTATATATAAGTCTCCGTCTTCAGCTTTTAAACCAGCACCGTCTGTAAAGCTATATAACTTAGAGTTTGTTTGAAGGTCTATAGATTGTTCTCCTCTTAACCCTCTTAACTCCCAATAGTTTTGAGTATCTGCATCAGTTTGTACAAATAAGAATACATAGTTTTGTTTTTCTAAATTAACTACTGAAGGGAATTCGAAATATAATTCATTGAAAGATTGAGTAGCTTGAGAAGCATAGATTAAGTCAGACTCAGCTATTATTTTTCCTTGTTCTTTCATATCTTTTATAGTAGACATTGTAAATACGTCTTCTACGTTAGAAGTTTGGTCTATTACATAACATCTTAATCCACCTGGGAATCCTGTTACTTTAGCTTGAACTCCTACTCTTCTTATAGCCCCTCTTGCTGTAGAAGGTATATTTATTTGTGCAGCATATCCTGAATTAGGAGTATACTTTTTAGTTAACATCATTGGTTGAGCATCATCATTTAATATTATGTATTTCTCTTGAGGTGCTACAGAAACATCTTTTCTTTTACCGAATACAAACATACCTTGATTATAAGCACCATATGATTTAGATATTTTAGTTCCAACTGGTATTGGACCTTTTATATTGTTAACTAAATCTATTCTATCTGAACCAGTTATATCTTGTATCTTAACTATTTGTGGTGTGTCAGTTTCTATTACTATATATTCACCAACTGTAAATTCAGATGTATCTTCTACAGATATATATCCTACTTGTACTTGAGACATGTCTGTAGATGTTATAGTTATAGCGTCTTTAAGATAAGACTCTTGACCTTCTTTAAAAGCATCTATATAACCATTGTAGCAAGGAGTATTTTTTATTAATCCTGCTTTAGCTAATTCAGCTTTTAATTGATATAATTCATCTCTTAAATTTTTAGTTTCATTACCACTATTAACAGATACTTGATATGTATCAGATAATAAAGCATTAGCTCCTTCTGTTGTAACATAATCTTTAGCAGGTATTCCACCTAACTCTAATGCATTCTTAACTGTTTCTCTGTCGTTTACTAATTCACCAGCTTCATCTGTTGCTGCTATAGCTATTAAATTAGATTTTATTCCATCAACTTGTTTTGTATCTTCAGCTGATTCCTTTTTCTTTGAAAAGCCTTCAACTTTATCCATGTACTCCGCTATGCTGTCTAATGGCAACATAGCAGGAGAGATATAATTTTGTGACATCTTATTACCTCCATTCAAATGTGATTTTATCAGTTTGTGGTTTAGCTACATATGGCTTACCGTATTCTTGTAAATACTCGTCGTATTGTACAGGATGAGTTTCAAAATATCTTGCAATTGGGTCTACATTTAACATTGTTTCTAATTGTGAATCTAATAATGTTATAGAACCATTGTCTCTATTTATATTATATTCTCCGTCGTATATAACTCCGTTAATGAATATCTTTATTAAGTCTTGAGATAATATTAAACTCTTAGGTAATCCATCATCTTCTAAATAGAAAATTCTTTGTCCTGGATATCTCACTGGTACTGTTTGTGTTTTTAAATTAAAATCTTGTCTTACTTCTATTACTATAATATCATCCCTTAAAGATGTTATTTCGTGTTCTCCTTGAGAATTAAAAAATAAATATTTGTTCCATGTCTCTTTATTATTAGGGTCGTAATTTCTTTGACCTCCAACAGCATTCACATGAAGCATTATTGTATGGTCATCTATTACTGTAAAATCTCTTCTTTCTAATCTAACACCGTTTAAGTACACAGACACAACTCCTGGCATTAACGATATAGTTGTCGTATATCCATTTTGATATTGTGTGTTTCTATTAGCTGCTGTTAAAGTTTCTCTTATACAAGAAGATGATTCATTCTTTTCAGGTCTTTCTATATAATATAATATCTCACCATTATCATAAGGAGAAAACATATTTTTATTACAGTTCTCCATTTTAGGAACAGTGAATTTTCCTGTATTACTTGGTTCTTCACTAGCATCACTATTATATAGTTTATTAGTGAATACAGTTAAAGCACCTTGTCCATTATTGAACTTATGTTGTACATTAACAGCATACTCTGTTTTATCAGCTATTAAAGCACGCTTACCTTTTAATAATGGTTCTTCTACACTATTAGCATAAGTATAAGCATAGAATGTTCCTACTAATGAACCTTCTGGAGCATCTACCATTATAGAACCAGATGAATAATCTGCTTTTATTAAGTCTTCTACTTCTTTTATTTCTTCAGAAGATAATTCGCTCCATGTAGCAGTAGAATCATTATATATATGATAGCTATATATTTCACTGCTTTCTGAATCTTTAACTTTTACTATTTGACCATGAGCACCCTTAACTGGTAGCACATCTTTCTCTACAGTATCTCTCATCATAAGAGCTTTCCCGTCTACAAAGACACAAGCATTATCACATTCATTATATAAAGAACCATCTTCGTTATTAATACCTACTGTATAATTCATTGCTTTACCATCAAATAATACAGCTGTTTCTGATTCGTCATTTATTTTAAGTAATAAATACTCTACTCCTTCTATAGCGTTATTAACTCTTACAGTACCTTCTCCTATTTCTAAGTGTTTAGAAGATACAAGGATACCATCTGCCCATAACATATAATCTTCATGCTCACCTAATATATTGTCATTATATATTGTTTTAGTATCATCGAAATGACCATGACATACATAAGTAGATTCAGCCTCTACTACCATAGCATAAGATATATCTTCAGGTTGATGTGGTCCCCAATTCTTTATAGTAATTGTTTTACCAACTCTATCATAAACTATTTGTTCAGGATTAAAGAATTCAGCTCCCATTACCCCTGATACAAATACCATAGGCTGATTATAATCTTTAGTAAGAGTACCAACTAAAGCATCATTTGAACTTCCTATAGTTTGATTTATTTCAAAATCTATAACTTCGTTATGTTTAAATACTAAGGCCATTATATCCATAGGATTTATTATTTCATCATGGATTGTTACGTTCCCATTTTTGTTATTGTAATCATATTTATGTTGCTCTAAATATAATCCGTCTACAAATACCATAGGATGCTTAGTAGATAATCCAACATGTATTTCAGCATTTGCTCCTACTTCGAAATCTTTTCTTATAAGCTTACCTGGTCTAGCTGTATCATAGAATGAATAAGCATACATCATTATGTACTTAGAAGCTTTAGCTCTATCACTAACTATTTCTATACCTTTATCAAATGGTTTAAAATCTGCATTTAAAGGATTAACTGCATCATAAGGCATCATATGTTTCCATCCATCTACATCTTGATAGAAGAATTCAGTATTATTATCAAATAAACCATATATCTTAAAAGTATCATCTAGCTTAACTAATTTCTTTTCCATAGTAAATAACTTATGAGGATTTACATGTATCCAAGACATTTTATCAGAAGCATTTTCTGCTTTAACGGATACATCAGAAGTAACTTCGTAATCTGAAGTAGAAGGATGTATAAATAATCCATTGTCCGTTAACTTACCATATGGTTCATGAGGAATTAAAAATGTTTTACTATCTGAATCCATATCCATATCTTTTAACGGGAACATATGTAAGAAGTTATTATGCATATCTACTAGTATTTGATTAGAAGTAGATTGAGCAGCTCTTACTGCTATCCAAGCTCCTGTATTTTCATCATAGAAATGTAATGTATTATCTTTACTTCCGTCTATCCATAATTGACCGTGTACTGGATTAAGAGGTTTAGTAAATAAATCAACTGGATGATAATATCCTGTAAAAGCTGGTTCCCAACCTTTATTAGCTGTATTTACTTTTATTATGTTTTGACCTCTATTCATGTCATTCCACATAGAGCCAACAGGGATAGGAGTTTGTAAATCTTGTTCAGGTTGTTTAACGCCATTGTTAATATATTTTAGAGACATAAATAAATCATGCATATCTTTGTTTAATACTATTTCACTTTGACGTCCCATATTAAATTTTCTAGCCATTGTATCACTCCTTTGTAAATAATAAAGGGAAGGCGACTTTCCCCTTATATCTTTTATATGTCGCCTTTACATATTGATTATATCTAAAACTAATTGTTCCCAAACTAAATCATCATTAACTTCGCCTGGTACTACTTCTCTAGTAGTTAAAGTATAATCAAATACATTATTAGGAATAAGATTATTTATATAATCATTAACTTGCTTTACGCTATTAAAACAATCATTATATGTCTTAGCACTATAATAATTATTCTTATCTACATCTACTATACCCGTATCTATTTTAAAAGCTTTACATAAGTTCTTTACAATAGATTGAACTTCTTTAACTGGTATAGCTTTTATGATTTCTCCTTCAACTATATTTTCACTAGCTGTCTTTTTAGTGAAGTTATATATTTGAGTATGTTTACTTTCACCATAAGCATTTTTAAGATATGCTTTTATAGCTACTTTACCATCTTTTAAATCAAAGTCTGGTTTAAACATAAATTTAGTAGATGACCTTGTAAACATATTACTATTATTTACAGAATCATATCTTGTACCATTAAGTTCGACTACACAAGTTGATTCATTATCATATCCTCCAAATGCAAATCTAGGTCTTCTAGAATATATATCTGTATCTGCTAATACAGGAGATATTAATGCAATTGTAGAAGTTGGTTTAGCACCTTTTTGGAATGATACTTCTCTAGACCAATCACTTGTGATTAATGAGTCTGAAGCTTTTACTGTAAATACAAAAGATGTATTATCTGGGAAACTAGATATATCATAATCAAAAGTAGTGCCATAAGTTTTACGACTTATAAAGTCATTCTTTAATATAGAACCATTTGCATTTTTAGCAGTTAGATATAATTGATAGTATAAGCTATCTCCATCTGGGTCTGTACTAGCTTGCCAAGAGAATGTTATTACATCATATAATAAATCATTCTTACCGTCTACAGCAGGATATTGTGGAACAGTAGGTCTACCATTGTATCTATGAATACCAGTCCAAGCTGTCCAACTAGATTCATAACCATGTACATTTTTAGCTTTAGCTCTATAGTACACGTCATTAGCTCTATAACTTTCTCCAAATATGCTATTAAAGTCTGGAGTCAATGTCTTTTTCCATTGTTCTCCGAAGTCTGGACTATTGTTATAATCCATGATAGTAACTATTTTATTGTTACACTTAGCCTCAACTGTTATTTTCCCATTTCCACTATTATTAGAGTTATAGTAGAATTCCACACTACCTGTATCTCCTTTAGCAGGAATAACTTTTATAGTAGGAGGATTTGGATTAACAGCTATACCTGATGTTGTTATAGAAGCAGTATAATCTTTTTCAAACCAGAATAAACTAGATTTTCTATATATTTGTTTATGACCACTATCAGATATCCAACCATTAGAATATGAAGCTGATGTTGTATTACCATTTCTTTGAGCATATCGACCATTATCTACTTGCCAATCAGAAGTAGTTCCTGCATGTTTATATGCCCAATCTGACCATTCAGCTTTTATATAAGTCCAGTCTGCTGGAACACATGCATTAACACTATAGAAATTGCTATCAGGCTTATTTGACATTGAATCTCTAAATGACCCTTTTTGGTACTTGTAAGCAACACCGCCTATATTACCATACCAGAAGAAAGGCATTTTACCTGTAGTATCTTTAAAATAGTATCCCATAGTTTTTAATCTATATCTACCTTTAGCTTGAACAGTTACATTGTTACTAGATACTGTTACAACTACTTTCTTGTTAGCAGGTAAAGTATAAGTCTTCCATGCTTCATTTCCTATTTTGATTTGAGCAGATACACATTCTATACCTTCCCATATTCCTTGTCTAGAAGTTGTACCGCCTCCTTTATGAGTTGCAGTATAGTTACTTCTAGAGTATTTAACATCTTGTGGAGTAAAATCAAAAGTTACTTCGCATCTATTTGAAACTATTGCTTTACTTGATTTAATCATTAACGATTCACCACCTTATCTTTATTCATGTAATTATTACTCTACAGATAAAAAGAAGTCCATAAAAGACTTCTAATTATTTTCATCTATTAAGCTTTCATCTATTTCAACCATATCATTTATATTACTTAACTTACTTTGTTGTTCTGCAAGTAATTCTTGTTCTTCTCTTAAAAGTTCTTCATTAAGAGAGCTTTTAACCATATTACTTATTTTATTTAAGACTAAAGATATAGTTCCTATGTGTAATCTACTTTTATTAATAGCTTCTATTATTTCTTTTTCTAAATTATTTATTGAAGTATTATACATTTTTTAATCCTCCTTCTAATTCTTTAATTCTGTTTTCTAATTCATCTATCTTTAGTAAAGCTTGTTGTAACCCTACCATTAAAACTCCATTTAAAGAAGTTTCTCTAATATCATATTGTTTAACTGTTTTAATTTCTTCCTCTTCTTCATTTAAATTTAAAGGAAGTATAGTTGGTTTATCTGGTTCTTCTATTGTTTTTTCATAACTAGAACCAATTAAATCAAAGAATTCTGGGTCCATTTCTTCTAATTCTTGTCCTAAGAATCCTACGAATTGGTTATCTGATTCTAAAGTTTTATATTTATAAGTATATAAAGGTATATTTTTTAATCCTTGTATTATTGTATCTACTACAGATTTCTTTTTATCACTGCTATAATTAGCTGTGGCTACAGAAACATTTAAAGGTCTTATATCTTCTTTTTCATCTTTAGAAGAAGAATATACTGAACCTGTAGAACTATATACAACTTGCCAACGATTAGAAGTTGTTCCACAATAAGAGCTATTATCGCTTTGAGGACTAAAACCATTTTCAGAGAATAAGAAGCTACCTTCAGCATTATCTGAACTACAGCTAAGAACTGCACCTTGTCCTTCTTCATTGGATAAACGCACTTGATAAGTATCACTTACTACAGCTAAAGACTTACTAGAAGTTACAGTACCTCCTACTTTCAAGTTACCAGTAATATTTGTTCCACTTTTGCAGTTTATATTCATAGCCCCCGTACCTCTAAAGTAATGGTTATACCCTGCGGTAGTTCTATATCCTATATGTGTTTTACCATCTCCGAAGCCGTTAGAGTCGTGGGCAGTATTTACTGTTAAATGTCTACCGTCCGAAGTAGAAGGCATACCCGACAAGTAAATAGTTTGATAAGCTTCTATATTACCCGTAGAAGGTGTATAAGATATTACAGACCTAGAGTTCTTCCAATCATACCAACCCAAGCCGTCACTATGTCCATACATACCCCAATATCTTGTAAGACCACTACCAAAAGTTACACGGCGTTCGCCTGCATTTACATCGTGGTTAATGCTTCCATAAGCTACACGTTCCATTCTAGTTTCTATACGGTCACTGTGAAATACCATATCAGTAGTTGAATTGTTTCTTCCTAAGTGTAAGTTATAATCATCTAGTGTTTGAAGAACACCACCACCTGTACCTACCCAAAGGTTAAGGGCCTTACCTGCCGTACCAAGTATCTTTACACCTTTATTAGCTGAAGCTGAATTAGTATTAACTGTAAATAATCCATCTTTTAATGTAGCTTCTATACGGTTAGTTATTGTATTACAGTTTGAAGCGAATGTTATTCCAGTGTCTGAAGTAAGATATAAAATTTCATTTGCATGGTTAGATATTAAAGTAGCATAATTAACAGCACTTTCTCCTGAACCTACTATAGTAGTTCCTCCAGATTGTATTGCCAATCCCATTCCTTGTTGGTCACCATCATATGTTCTTAATACATCTGTAGAATAATTTGTTGCTGTAGGAGGTTTCATGTGAAGTTTGCCTTTTAAAATTAATCCATCTAATTCTAATGAACCATTAGTAAACTTTGCATTTCCATCTACACTAAATTTATAACCATTCTTAGGTCTAGTATTAATACCAACGCCTTGCTTAGTTAAAGACATGACTGGCATATAACCTTTAACAGAAACTTCTGTATTACCCAATGACATAGTAACTATATTAGCTATTAAATCTCTAGCTGTATCTGAAGATTCAATATGTATAGTACCTGTTAAATCTTGTGCAGCAGGTGCTGTTAATGTAAAGTTTTTGATTTTCTCATTAGATGAATTTGTTACTTTAAAATTAGTACTTGAGCCACCAACCCATCTCCAACGTGTATTTGTTGTTGTAACATTAGGTATACTCGTATTAATAGTTATTGTACCTGTTAAAGTAACATTAGTAGATGTTCTATCAATAGTGCTAACTCTTACCGTAGGCGGTGCATAATCCCATAGTGTTATAATTGCTCCCGAACAATCCGTTGTAGCACCATATTTTGTTTTTACTCTAACTACAATCTTAAAGCTAGTGGTTTTATTATTTCCTATCTCAGTACCACCAAGATAAGCAGTATAAGAAGTTCCTGTTGTTGACCCTAAGTATTTTAAACTTCCTGAACCTACTTGATAATATACATCATAAGTACAAGCATTTCCTTCTACAGTATCATTAACAGCATTCCATGATACAACAAAAGGCAGATGAGCAGGAATATAATAATCTGTTCCATTATGAATTATCTTATTATTAGCTGCATATTTTACAGTTGTACTCGGTGCAGCTTTTCTTAAATCAACTGATACATTAAAATCATAATAACCTTGAGAACCATATGAGTTCCATGAAACAAGTCTTAATTTTAAGTTACCAGTGTAATTGCTATTTTTAAAAGCTGCTCTTAATTCATTAGCATCTAACCAATGAGGATTAGTTGGAGACCCTCCATTATTTTTAATTCCCAATCTAAAATCAACATTATTTTGATTATTTTGATATGTAGTATTTTCACCGTATATGTTTACTCCAGAAGTTAATGATTCGATTCTATATCCGAAAGATGTATTAACGTATCCATTCCCGCCTCCAGAGTTTTTTATTCCTGTAGCTGTAAATGAAACACCTGTTGAATTTATTCCTATAGAACCTATAGAAATTACAGACGCTCTTGTAAATGTATTCTTTGTGTAAACCCAAGACCATTTAGAAGATGATGCCCATAAAGAACCATCTGAAACTTTTGCTTCGTATTTAATCTGAGTACCTTGACCCCAAGACGATATGTTATCTGTACCTGTTAAGCTAGTACCACCTGCTTTTATTTGTGCTGAATAACTACCATTTATATGTCTATGTAAATAGTAATTTAATGCATTAGGAGTCTGTGCATCTGTCGCCTGTGCTGAAATAACTGAAACACTAGATGTATTCTCTGGAATAATAACATTAGCTTTTATTTCATTATCTCCTATTTTCATCCTTGTGTCATCTGTTGTCCAAGTCGGTGCAGTATTTAAATTTATTGTATTAAATGTACCATTACCTGAATGAGATACAGTACCATAATATGTTCCTGATAATGTAAGCCCTAATACTCCAGAACAAGCAAATGCACAAGTCTTAGTACCATCACTATTATGTTTAACATCTACTGTTTTTGTTAATAGCGTCTTTTTACTGTTAGTACCCATGCCAACTGTAGCTGTTCCAGAATATGAAGTACCATTTATAGTAAGTGTTATATTCTTTGTTGCAGATGAACTTATTGAATATCCATTACCTGTAGTTCTAATAAAAACAGAGGCTGTTACATTTGAGGTATTATTTGCTGTAGATTGACTATTAACTTTCCAATCTATACCGAAGTAATAACCACCAGATGAACCACCATGAAATTTTTTCTCTATAGTACCTGATGTAGCCATAAATAATATCCTTCCTTTCCTAAATATTTGTTTATTTATATTAAATAATATATGAAAAAGTAGTGATGCATTTTACACCACTACTTATATAATAATTACTCTATAAAGAAGTCCACTCCATTTCCGTCTGGATTTCCATATATTTTAAGTTGACTTATCTTCATACTTTTAACTTCAGCACTACCATCTATAGTTAAACTTGCATCATCATGAGATGAATTATCTGCAAAGTTACCTATACTAATAGCAATCTTTCCTCCAGCTTCTGATAATAGATTTAATCTGTTTTCTTGTCCTTCCATTCTTATATCAGTACCGAATTTTATCCAACCATTATTGTTGGTATTCATTAAAGATAACTTAGTACTATTCTTATCTCCTACTACAATAGAACTACCTGAATACATTTCTATTTTCTTATCTATTGGAGATATTTTAAAAGAGCTAGCATATTGACCAGTAGTGTTACTTGGAGTACCTATATATACTGGGCTGTTAAAATAAGATTGTTCTTCCCCTATTTTAACAATAGTAGCTACGTCATCTTTATTCTTAATTTCTATAACACCTGCAGAATCATTTGTATCATAGATTTTAATATTTCCTATTTCTATTCTACCAGTGAACGTTCCTCCAAATTCACCTCTAGTTGCTTTTACTGTACCGTCTTGTAAAACTTGGAATGGTGCATCTAATCTATTTTCATAAGAAGCTCCTGACCAGAATCTTAATGATTTAGATTTTTCATCTGCGTTATAAGTCCATTCTGTAGCTTCGGCACCTTCCTCTACTTTAAGTTTAGAGAACCATACTGTACCGTTCTTCTGTACCCATGGATATATATAAGCTTTAGTAAACTCTTTAGTTGTTTTAACAGTATAAGAGAAATATGTCCATGCTCCTTCTACACAATTTGAATTAGTCCAACGAGGAACAGAAGCTAAACCAGAATCGCCACTACCATCAGCAAGAGTTCCTTTTAGCTCAACTGTAAATTGTCCGTCTAATAAGCTCTTATCTTCAACAAAATAATACCCACTAACAGTGTATGTTGCTCCAATTGGTATTGTTGAGTCAATTATTGTTTGCCTTGCTCCACCGTAATTATTAGTTGTTTGTCCTGTTTTTGATATCTTAAATGAATAAGATTCATCAAGACGCTTATTCTTATCAACTCCACATCCAGATAATATATTCGTCCAGTTTGTATTTCCATTTCTAAAGTTACTATTTTTAATTAAGTTATCATTTCCAGTAGAACCATAATCAGTCATACCTGCTTGAGGTAATTCAACCGTACCTCTAACTAAAGTATTATTAAATACTGAATCTCCATTTTCATTTATCTGCCAACCTTTATCTTTAGTCAATTCATTAAAGTTGAATGAACTAAATGTACCAGAAGCTTTTATATGTCCTTCATCAGATATATTAAATGACGTATCAACATCTTGCCATACTCCATTTACTTTCTTTCTTCTGATTACAGATAAGTTATACATTGTCATCTTATCAGCTGCTACTGAACCTGTTTCTATAGTCCCTCCATTAATAAGAGTTTCTATAACATTTCCTTGAGCATCTTTTTTAACAGAATAATGTTTTGCTAAATCATCGTCAAAGTCTGTAAAACGTATCATCCCTGATATGTTTAATTTAGGATACTGTATTTGACCGTTTGAGTTATTAACGTCATCTATTGCTCCACCTATATCTATTTTACTATCATCTATATCTTCTGGAGCTGCTGACCATACTGTAGCTTTTGTACCTTCTTCTATCTTAAATTCTGTTACAATAAACGTAGCAGTTCCTACTGCTAATTCTACTCTTGGAGTTGATGCCATTTTAACAGCTGTACTTGGTGCTGTAAATGATTGAGTAATATAAGTCCATGTATTTGCAGATACATTTTTAGTTATCATATTTACAGGATTAGATTCAGTATTTGAACTATCTTTAAATTTTAATAATTGACCAACTTTACAAGCTACACTTACTTTAACCCAGAATGAAGCTACATATTTAACTCCTGGAACACAAGCACATTCTGGCGTTTTTATTCCTGAACCATTTTGATTTGCAAGAGTTACTTGTACTGCTCTAGATGATTCTGAAATACGCCCATTTGTTAAAGTTAAGTCAGTTGAGTTATTCATAACACTCCAACCAGTCGTTCCTTTATAGAAACCAGTATTTGGCGTTAAGTTACGTCCACCTATTTGCATATTATTAATAGAGTTATTTACATCTTCTTGAGATGCAGCTGGTTTAGAACCTATATTTAAATTAGTAGCTCTTATAGTTACGTTACCGTCTTCATCTACACCTAAAGTTAAGTTATTGTTTTTATCAACTACTCTTAAGTTCTTAGCATTTATATATTGTCCATTAACATATAATTGACCATTTTCCATATAAATACCTTGTATTTTACCATTATCCGTTAAGGCGTCAAATACTTGTTGAGAATTATTATTTAATTTATCTTTTGCTATATTTAAAGCATTCCATTCTTGAGTATAATCTTCAATTGTTAAAGCGTCAACTTGTGCTATACCATTTCCACCAGAATAGTTTACTATAAACATTGGTTTAACAGCTACTGTACCTGTATCAAAAGCTTTAACTGCTGGACATAATGTTTTACCATCTGTTCCTACTAAAGCACTTTTAGCACTTGTAGACATATAAGCAGTATACTCTTTCCATCCATTAGCTACAGTTATTCCTTGAGAACTTGCTATAAAATATGTACCGTTATTAGGAGATAATCTATTACCATTTGCATCAAAAGTAGTTGCACCTGCATAAATCTTATTCTTATCTGAACCATTTAACGGGTCTTGTATTTGTCTAACTCTAAAAGTAAATTTATATATTTTATTTTGTTCTATAGCTATTTTGTTTTTAGAATACAACCATGTATCATTTTGAATTTGTAGAACATTACCGCCTATCTTTGATGTTGGCTCTTTAGTCACTACTACATTAGAGCCTGGTTCTATATATGAATCATATTTTGTACTCCAATATTTTTTACCATCCATAAAGGAAGCATCATAATAATCTTTCGCTTCTCCTTGCGGACCTTGTGGACCTGTCGGACCAGTTGGCCCCTGTGGCCCTTGTGCACCATCACTAACTACTTTTAAGGTGTAGGTAGCTGTTGCCAATAAATTTCTTGTCCTTGTACTCATTAGAGGACCTCCTTTTAGTTTATATTATTACTATAAAAAATGGACATAGGAAATACTCCCATGTCCTATTTTAAATTCTAATCTTCAACTTCAACAACAAAACTTGCTTTTTGTGTTACTTCTGAACTCTGTACTCTAATTATCTTACCATTTCTACTCCATCCTGATACTTGTACTCCTATTTCATTGTATTTATACCAAGTATATTTAAATTTAGAATGAGCATTAGCTCCTGCTTCTGGAGTGTCTATTACAGTCCATGCAGTACCAGACCATTTATAATATTTATTATCTGTTGTAAGATATATTATTTCGCCTGTACCTCCAGAACTAGGTTTAGATTGTACTACAGATATAGAATCTATTTCTTCACCATTTCTTATAATTCTTGCTATTAAATGAGTCTCTCCTGTACCATTCTTAAATGTATCTCCTGCTGTAGAGAATACTGTAGCTTGTATTGGGTCCATTCTATCTTCAAGTACTATTGTGTCTTGTATAGTAGTACCTGAATAAGTCATGTAACATTTAACCACTAATAAGTTAGGTATATCAGAAGCATTAATTGTTATTGTAGATTTTGTGTTATTTGGTAAGTTAACTTCTCCTTCTGAAGATGACACTTTTACCCATCTAAATGTAGCAGATGAAGTAACGTTAGCTGAACCATTAAATACTACTGCCTCTAAAGGTAAAGTAGACATTTCTCCGTTCTTTATTATATTACCTTGTGGTCCCCATACATATCCAGATACTGTACTCTTACCATCAAATACTTTTATTATTGTATGTGTATCAAATACTTTAGTATCTTTTGAATAATGTGCTTTTATTTCTAAGATATTATTAACAAATCCAGTATTAGTGTGAACCACATTTAAAGTTGGTCCTTTACCTAATTCGGCACCTGTTTTAGTATTAGTCCAAATTATTTCAGTATCTAATGGTTTGAAATTAGTAGGTGTAGCTGTTAAAGTAATTTGAGAAACAGCTGGCACTGAAGCTCCGTCTGAATAACTAAATGCCATTGGACCAGATATAGTTAATACCTTAGCTGATTCCCCATTAATAGCTTTTTTAGATTTAGTTATAGTAAATACTTTCTTAAATGTCTTACCATCTACTGTTATCACTAAAGTAGCTTTAGCTGAATCTGCTGTTAAACCAGTCACATTTACTCTCTTAGCTGTATTATCTATATTTATTGTACAACCAGAAGGTGCATCTGCTCCATCTCCTTTTGCTATTGTAAAGTTAGTAACTGTATTAGTTCCCTTATAAACAACTACATCAGTAAATGCTTTATCTAACTCTCCAGTAGAAGGAGTACCATTATTCTCGCATACAACTGTATGAGATTCATTTGTTAATGTAACAGTGTAAGCATCTGCTCCGTTAGAACCATTAGCCCCATCTGCTAACTTAACTAATGTCATTTCATCGAATATTTTATCATTTACATAATATCTTACTCTCATTTGCTTATTAGATATATTAGCAAATAAAGTGTTAGCCATGTTATGAGCTATTGTTATTGTTGCTCCTGTTTGTGCTGGATTAAAATCTGTCCATGCAGTTCCATTATGATGTTGCCATTTACCACCTGACACATTGAATAATTGTCTAGTAAGTGTTATAGAACTTGGAGTTGGTGTTCCACTATAATTAGGCCCATATTTAAAAGCTGATTCTCCATTTATAATTACATATTGAGCATTTGCTCCGTCTGTACCGTCAGCTCCGTGGAATACTTTAGTTATAGTCATCTCTTGTCTTAAAGTTTGTACACCTTCACAATTGATTTCTATTGTAACACTTGCACCATTATTACCTGCACTTCTTTTTTTAGTTGTTAAATTAGATATGTAGAAAGTATCATTATCTTTTCTTGCTGCTGAACATCCAACTGGATTTACTATTTTATAATGGAATTGTCCAGTTTTAGGTGTAACTGTGTCTGCTACAGCTGTTAATAATTTAGAACCTTTATAAACTAATACATCTGATTGAGCTCTACCGTCTTCTCCTAATTCTCCTGTTTCTGGTGCTCCTTCTGATGAACAGATTATAGTATGATTGGCATTAGTTAATAATGCAGTATAAGCATCTGTACCGTCATCCCCTTGTACAGTTAAAGAGAAATCCATTTCTGATTTTTGTATATGTACTTCTGGCATCCAGTCTTCTTTATAAGTCATTTCACACTTAATAGCTATACCAGGATTTTCTGAAGTCATTAAGTTTTGATTTATAGATACTGAATGGAATTTAGGACTTGTTCCTCCTAAAGTAAATCTAGCATCATTTGTTCCTATCTTAGTCCATTCTACTGCTGGTGATATTTTATAGAACCATTCTATTTTAGTAACGTATCTTGAATTGTTAGTTATTAAATTGTCTGATGAACCTAATCTATATAATTCTGCTGTAATTGTAGCTGGTGAATTAGTATAGTCAGGTGTGTACATTCCATTGTTTGTTACAAATTGTACTTTAGGTACATTCCCCGTTAAATATGATTGTAATGACACTGCGTCATTTAAATCTACGATTGTAATCTGTGATGTTGCTAATAAAGCCATTTATTATTTTCCTCCTAAAATTTAATTATCTACTTCACAAGTAAAAGTAGCTCTTTGATTTACATCTTCCCTAGTAATTGTAATACTTTTGACACCTATTCCGTCTGCATCATTCCATTTAGCATCTCTAGTTGAATTAGTACTTGTTCTTTTCCATCTAAAACTAGATGCAGGTAGTTCATCTGTTACGTCTTTTTTCCCCTTATAAACTCTAGCAGATAAAACTGTGTCTATAATATTATTTTTAAATATGTTTCCATTGCTTGATATTATTTCTAATTTCCAAGCTATATCATTTTCTGTAGCTGCGTCTTCAAATTGACCTGTATCACCTACTATTTGTAAAGTATTAACTCTAAGTAAGACATTCCCCTCTTCGTCTATTTTTAAAGTTTCTACATTATCTTTTTTTCTTCTTACTACTAAATTATAAGCATCTATATACCTACCAGAAACATAATAGTTCTTTTGACCATGTTCATCTATATCTATATAAATACCTTGCATTTTTCCACCATCAGTAAGAGAATCAAATACCTCTTCTGGCGTATTCCCTACTTTTTGGTCTAAAGCGTCTTGCATATCTTCTATAGCTAACTCCCATTCAGTAGGTATCGGATGATTTTCTAATTTTATATTTGTAACTACAAAGTCAAAAGTTGCATCTTCTTGTCCACTAATTATAACTTCTATTTTTGAAGTATCTGCTAAAGCACTAAATGTAGAAGTAAATACTTTAGCTTCTGTCTTTATATCAAATGTTTCTTCTTTAATTAAAGTTTTTATATCAGAGCTATTAATAGAATAGAAAGCAACTAAAACATCTCCATTAGGATGTGCTGATTGTATATATATCTCAGATAACATTTGGAACGAATATTGTCCTTTTGCATTTGCATTAACTGTTTGAGATATACCACAATAATCATTTTTAATAGCATTAGATTTTATACGAGCCCACTTCTTACCTGACATAGATTCTATTTCTAGAGTAGCATTATTGACATTATTCCAATAATCAAAATTCTTCCTATAAAAGTTAGAATGTCTTATTAGATTTCTTCTGTCTTTCCCTGCTATAGCTACTTCTATCCACATACCTAAATCAGAATCCCACATCATAAGTCTTGGCGGCGTTACAGAAGTATCTAACCATAAGTCTCCATGCTTAGGATTTTCAGGCGGAGTATTGCTACCTTGCATATCATTAATATCTATAAATGTTATAAAGTCTGCTGCAACTAGAACTCGTTCTCCATTTACTATTGAATATATTTCAACTTGAATATTAGCCTTCTCTTTTATATCATCCTTAGTTATTATTATATCAGTCTTACCAGCGTGCTGGTCTCCCCACGTTAAATCTTCTTCAATATTTTCTGAATTAGCTGTAAATCTTTTCCAAACTATATCTGAAAATTTAGCAGTTATATCATCTAGTCCTTTGTATACTCTTACATATACTTCTGAAGATTTATCACTAGAACTAAATATATTTCCATTAGAACTGAATAATTGAGCTTTATATAGAGCCACATCTTCTATTATTTGAATAGTCATAGACGCCCTAGTTAGGACGTCTTTATGATTATAACTTCTGTTGAATACCAAAGTTATTCACCTCTTCTTTGTCTATAAGCAGCTAATATGTTTTCTTCTTGAGCTATTTTAAATGCTCTCATTTCTATCGCTGTTTCTAGTATATTAGAAAAAGCATATGGACTTAATCCAGAATTAACAGCTATTATTTTAGCATCTCTTAATTCTTCTTCTGTCGGCATACTTCTTAATAGATTAGCTCTAAATTGTTTAACTATTGCCTCTCTTTTATTTAACAAGTCTACTGTAAATGTAGCTTTGTTATCTATATGTTTTGGTTCTATATCTATAGCTCTTGCTAAAGATTTAGGGAATCCATTATCAGCTGTATAGTTAGGGTCTTTAGTATCTATAAACTTAAGCATACCATCATCCATATACATATTTTCTACAACTGTACCTGAACCGTCTATTCTATACCAATAATAATCAAAAGCATTATCATACATAGAATCTCCATCTTCCAATAAAGTTCCTCTATATGTAACAACAGCTTTTAAATTAGTTCCTGGTGCTTCCATACCTTTATATAATTTATCTCCGTTAGAAGACCATATATAACATTGAGTTGGGTCAGAATAATCATGTATATTTTCTAAAGCATTAGATTGCATATCTGATTGTTGGTCATCTGTTACTGTGAATCTTACAATATCAGAACCAGCTATTAAACCAGGAGTTATTACTAATACAGTACCTCCTTTTGGGTTCTTAGTTTTTTCTGTTCTAACTACATTGCCTTCTGGGTCTCTTTCGACTATTCTATGTATTTCATATAACATTTCACCTGGTTTATTCCATTGATTATCATCTTGAGTAGCTGCATCTAATATAGTCCAACCATTATTAGTTCTTATAAACCACTCTACTCTTGTATGAGAAGTACCATCTTGTAATCTCTTATCTAAGTCTACAAATACTCCTTCTGAATAGTATTCACCTATAAATCTTAATTGTTGGTCTTCATCAGCATTATAGAATGAGTTACCATCTATTGAATTAATAGCTGCTTTTGATGTACCAACACCAGTAGATATATTATTTATTTGTACTTCATATGTTACTGGTATTCTTATATCAGCGAATGGGTCATTGAAAGAGAACTTAACCATTATACTCGCTACTTGGTCTTTCTCTAATATGTTATCTTTTACAACAAGTGTTCTCTTATCAGATAATACTAAGTCTTCACCTTCTGCATCTTTATAAGTCCAAGTATGAGAGAATCTTTCATCTTCTTCTACATTGATAAGTGTTTGATTATTAGCCGAGTCAACTATATACCATTGTATATCATGTATATATTTAGTATTTACATTAATATCTCCTGGCTTTTCTAAATTAGGATATTCCTTTGGGTCGAATAAGTCTGGATTGTATCTTTCTCCTTGTGACCCTCTATATACATTTGTAGCTATCATATATGGTCTTAAAACTAAATTGCTTGTTTTGTAATCTGGATTATAAGGTTGACTAGAACCAGTTAAATACATTTGAGATTTAGAACCAGATACTACTGTCATATTTCCTGCTAAATTAGACGCATCTGTTTGGTCTGTTACTGTCAATTGAGCTGTTGCTAATACTTTATAATTTGGGTCAACTGACGCTCTGCTTAATGGGTTAAAAAACATTTAACTTCCTCCTTTATTTTTTTATTTTATTCATATAAGCTTTATAAGCTTCTTGCATCCAAAGATTAGCTTGTTTATCTGTAACAAACTGAACTTGGAACATCGCATTTCTATTAACATCGTCTGCTGTTATTGGAATTTCTTTAGCACCTGCGGCCCATTTTAAATTCCATTGTGCATCTGCTATTTGGTCTGCTTCTGTAGCTCCACTAAATCTAGCCCACTTAAAATACTTTTTGTCTTTCTTATCTGTAACATCTTCATTGTTTTCATAGACAATAGCTTTAAGTGTTGTAGTAAAGTCTTTATCTTTTATTATATTACCTTGAGTCGATATCATCTCTACTCTATAGTGCTTTGTTTCTTGAGCACCTCCACTGCCGCTTCCACCTGAGCCACTTCCATTTCCATTGCCTATCCATTCAGGTAAAGGTATTAAGTTACCTTCTGAATCTGGCAACCAAACATTCTCTCCACTAACGGGATATTTAGAAGTATTAATTCCTTCTATAACATCTTTTAATGATAAATAATATTCATGATTACCATCGTTATATATAGGATTAACTTTCTCTTTTACAGTGTCTTTCTCCCAGTCTTTCACTTCTGTATATGTATATGATGATTTAGAAGAAAAATCTTTATAAGACATATAATCACCTCTTTCGTGTTTATACTATTATTACGTAAAAAAGCCAAGCATAAAGCCTGGCTTATTTTTTAATTATCATATTCCACATCTAATACTAAGCCTTTTAATTCTGACTTAACATTCATAGGTATTGCTCCTATTTGTAATTCAAACTCTACATAATTATCTGTATTTAAATCTGAACCATTATTTGCTCCTCCAGATATTGTTCCTAGATTGAATAATCCTCTATCCATATCTATTGTAACTGGCTTAGCTTCTTCATTGTTAAGTTTTACTTTACAAAGCTTTAATAAATAATTATCTTCATAGTTTTTAAAGAATATTACTAATTTTGCATTTGTAGCATCTTGAACATCTTCCATGCCTAATCTATTATTCCATAACTGTATCTTTACTGATAAAGTGTCTCCTGGTGCATAAGAACCATCCATATCATGAGTTCTTTTAGGTGAGTATTCAAATAACCCATCTATATCTTCTAATACGTACCAAGTAGTCTTTGGTGCCATCATTATTCTCTACCTGCCTTTCCAAATTTAATTCCTGTTAATATTATTATATCTCCAGTATTCATTAAAGCAGCAGCTGAACTTGATATAGATAAAATTGTATCTTCATAAGCACCTTCTTGATTTATAGTATTATATATAGAATAATCTACTCCTCTTATAAAGAACTTATCTAATTGATTAGTTATGTCTCTCTTAATAGCCATTACAAAATCTTCTTCTCTTACATCTGACTTAATACTATATTCTGTTTTACCAGCATTAAATGTTATTGAAGCAGATATATGATTTAAAGATTGAACCATATTAGAAACCATTATTGGCGGCATTTGTGAAATAGAAATTATAGAATCTTTAGTTAAGTACTTACCATCTAAATTGTTAGCAATATCTTTAACTTTTTCTAACTCTTCTGATAAATCATCTATAGTAGCTTGAACTCTGTTTTGTATATCAACTGTTTTATCATAAAGTTCATCTACTTTTTTAACAGCTGTTAAAGCATTATAGTCTAACTCATCTATTAACTGATTAACATGGTCATATGAATATATAGAAGTTGTTATCTTATAAGTTACTGCATCTATATTAGAATTTATTATAGTAAACTGTTTAGTTTTTGCTCCTATTCTCCTTGGAGCTAATGCAGTTACATTACCTTCTTCATCCATATCATCTTGGTCAGATAAATCTGTTCCCTCTATAAAGTCAACAGTATTTCTTAATTTTCTACCATTATGATATACTTCTAATTGGTTTTCACCATATAAGTAATAAGCATCTGGTATATCTATTATTCCATCTTCATTTACTTCAGCATATCCTTCTTTTATGAATGTAGCTGTTCTTTGAAGTTTTCTTTTTAAAGGCCCGTCATTTACTCTTCTTTGTACAGAAGCCTCTATATATAAATCCATAGCACCATTTTCTTCTTCAGCTAAAGCTGCATCTAATGGTTGTACTAATTTAAATCCTATACCTGTATTTTCATATTCTCCTGAATATTTTTCTAACTCAGCATAAGTCCAACCATAATGTACACCTGCTGCATCTATAACTGATTGTGGAAGGTCTTGTCCATATAAATCATATATAGTTATTTCTTCGAATTGGTCTGCATGTAAAGGAGTTTGGTTAACCATTATTTCTAACTCATGCTTACCTGGAGTAAATAACATATTTAAATCTTTATGTCTGTCAAATAAGAAGTATTGATATCTATATGGATATAAATTTTCATCTTTACCTAAAGCTATTGCTTTTTCAGTAGCAAAGTAATTAGCTCCGCCTTCTTCTGAATCAGGTGAAAATTGTTTTATATCTTTTACATTTACATATGATGAATGGTTAACTGGAACCCACATCTTATGCTCATCAAAGTTAGTTATCTTATATACTATCTTATCTCCTATTCTTAAGTCAGTATATATTCTAAATGTATTAGACATAATTTTCTTATCTATATCTTTTATATCAGCAGGAACTCCATTTATAAGTTCATCAAACTGTTCTTCATCTAATTGTATATCATTTACATAAACACTTAATTGTTTCTTACCAACATAATAGTACATATCTGTTGGATAATCTTTAGCTACATCTGGATTATTAACATAATCAGTCGTAACTATATATTCATTCATATATACTAATTCATCTGTACTTCTCCAAGTCTTTAATTGATTAGTATAAGTATCATACCACATAGTAAATTCTTTAGGGTCTTTAGGTTCAGTCATATGTATAATTTGTAAATCTTTAAATGGTATTCCACATAACCATAAGTCCCCATTTAAGTCTGTATATATATTTCTTACATCTCTTAAATCTTTTCTCATAACTATGTTAGCATAAGTTCTACCTTCTTCATCTGTATATGCTCCATCTATTTCTATAAATGCTATTAAATATTTGTAGTCATTTGGCATCATTACAGAAGGTGTTGGCGATGTTGTAGAAGAAATAACTTTAAGCTTATCATTCTTATCTATATATACAGTATCTATTCTTTTTCCTGTATAGTGATAAGTTACTACTAAGTCTCTTCTTGTTAATCCTGTAAGAGATACAGTATTTCCATTAATAGCTCTAACTCTTATATAATCATCCTGTGCTATTGAATCTCTATACTTTATATCTATACCAGAATATTGTGGTGTAAACATACCGTGAGTTTCTACAGTCATTCTTCTATTTAAAGAATAAGGCGTATGTCTTAATTTAATTTGATTACTAGTATTAGAAGTTAAGTATTCTATTTCTTTAGCTAATTTAGGTAATTCTATATTTATCTTTTGTTTGTCTATATGAATTTCTTGTCCGTCTTTCCCTATTATAGAAGCTTCAGATACTTCTATAGCAAATTCATTTTGAGTAACTATTGGTGTTATTTCTAGACCAGAAGCTATACCAGCTCCTCCTACACTTTTACGTTCTCTATCTATTTGAGCTTGTAAATCTTCAAAGTTATTTTGAATTTCTTCAGCTCTAATTCCATCAGAGAAATCTATTTTCTTTAAACTCAAATTATTTCACCTCTTTTATTTTATTTGTCTTCAAAAAATATTACTGGCACATCAGACGCACCTATATATTTTTTAATAGCTTTTTCTATTAAATTTTCATATTCTTTATACTTAGTAGGAAGTGTAAATACTACTGTACCTGCTGGTCTATATGGTCTACCATTTATATGACCTATATCCATTAAGTTATAATTATCAGCAGCATCTTCTTTTAAACCTCCACCTAATTGTCTCATATCTGTTACTTGTATTGAATCAGGTGTTTGATATACTCTTATAGTAAATAATATTTCTCCTTTATCTTCTGTAAAGTCTTCTAAGAAATCAAAACCTATTTCTTGATTATGCATATTTATATAAAAAGCATATTCGGCCTCTCTAATTCTTTCTACACCATTTACACTTGTCTTAACAAATGGGATAGTCTTTTCAAAAGGTATTTGTGTATCTACACCTAGACTTGTAGATTTAAAAGCTAATATCTTTACTTTAAGGTCATCTTCATTTATTACAGTAAACACCTTTCCACTTAAATCAGTTTCTACTACATAATGAAGTTCTCTTAAGTATATTATATTGTCTCCGTCATACATTGAAATCCAATTAGTAGGTTTTTTAGGCTCTGTTGAATAAGTATTATTACTAGAAGTTACTTTATCAAACATTAACCTCCCTCCATTCATTCCTATAAACTGTATCGACGTAGCATAATCATATAAATCTTGTGTATTATCATCTGGAGTTGTATTTGTATGTTCATCTACAATATTGACATTATATAATATTAATTCACTAGCTTTTAAATTAAAATACTTATATAAATCTACATCTGACATAAAGTATTTCTTTTTAACAAGTTTCCCAGACTCTATTTGATAATCAGGTATTTCTGATGTTATCCATTGACGAAGATTAGTTGTTGTTTCGTATCTGTTTAAATAACAGAACATAATAACTTCATACATTACTTTTATATTCTCTTCTATATTATTTAAAATACTAGAATGAGATATGATTTCATATCCTTTACCTATGTGTTCAACAACTAATATAGGAGCTTTATTCCCATTGAATATATTATGATAAATAACATTAGGATTATAAGGCATTGCATTTATATCAAAATAAACATCTGATAACATACTTGTCTTTGAATTTAATATTGGAGTCTTTATTGTATATTCATCAAATGATGATGTATTTTCATAAGGATAATTCTTATTATAATCTGAAGCTATCCATATAGCTGCATTATTATTTAAGAATAATATCTTATCTATTTCAGTAGGCTTTTGACTATCATCATAATGTATACCGTCTGGAGATTCTATAAATAAAACATCACAATCTGTTATACTCATATCTGTAAATGTATAAGCATCTAATCTATTATTATTTATAGATATATTTGGCGGTACTATCTCTCTTGCTGAAGGATTAGAAAATCCTGCGGCTATTCTTTTAGATAAATCTAAACTATCTACATCATCTACACATGCTACATTGATATTATATCTATTTGCTATCTTGTAAGCTATATTAGTTTTAATAGTAGCTGTATAGTTAAATCTTTGTGGCTCAAAAGAAATCATATCTTTTGGTCTATAATAATATTTATCTCCTACTCTAGTTAATAAGTTATCCATATTAACAGCTTCACTAAACTTATTAAATAACTTTACAGAAGGAGAAGAGAATTCTTGATTAACAAGAACCTCCGTCTTAACATCTGTATTTGCTATGTCTTTCATAACTTTATCTATTTTATACTTACTATAGTCAAGTTCTATGTAAGCTAAAGGTACGTTTAAATCTAAATCAACATGTGATTCAGTTACTGATTTTATTTTATGTGTTGATGGGAATATCTTCACTATATCTACCTCCCTATTACAATATAACAATCTTCTGAAGGTACAGTATTTGTGTTAACATATCTGTATTCATTTATGAATGTTATACCATTTTTATTTTCAGCAGCATTATTATAAACTACACTTGTTTCTTTATCATCTGCAATAGATATATCTATTTCATAGCTATTAAATTCATGACGATAATTTATTGCATATGAATCTTCTTTTAGATAATCTACAACTATTAACTTATAATCAGATATATCTGTTAGTCGTATTTCTCTATATTTTTTATTTATATATCTTAAATCTTTTTCAAATAAGATATCATAATAATTAGCAAAAGCATCTATTGTATCTAATCCTTCTTTAGGAATACGAAGTATATTATTCATATCTATAGTAGATTCTTTTCTAATACCATACACTATTATAGTTCCTGTTTTATGACTAGGCTGTTTAGTTAATCTAATCATATGAGCTGGTTCAAAATATTCTCTTTCTGTATTAGTGAACCAATAATAATCTTTTCCGTTTTTATCATAGACTCTATATGAACTAGATAAATCTAATGGTTGTTCATTTTCATCTAGAACTATTATTGGAGAATATATTGTGCCAGGAGCATATTTTTTAATAGTATTTTCTACTACTATATTTGTATCATTGCCGTATATATCTTTTACTACAAAGTCTTTTATAATAGCATTTACATTTCTAAAGATAGTTAATGAGTTATTAGTTATCTTAATTTCTTTTATAACTTTACCATACATATTTTCTATAGTAAGTTTCTTATCTTTATATTTATAACGATATTCTACTTCTTGAGCAATATCTAAATCAAATAATCCATAAGAATTAACACCGAACTCTATTAATGAATAATCTACTGGATTATTATGAGTACTTCCTGGAGCATTTTTAACTAAACCTGTCCATTCAGCTGATTCTATTAAGTCTAATAATAATCTAATCTTACTACCACCTATTTCGACTTTTTCTCCTTTATCTGGAGAAGTTCTTATATATTCATTGTCTTTTTGTGTAGTAATTCTTATTTTTTTAATCTTACCTGAAGTTCCTTCGAACTTTAAACTTATCTTTTGTGGTCTATCTATTCTAAAGCTATTATCTATTGGACTTAAGATATTTTTTCTTTCATCTAATAGTCTTTCATCTTCAGATAAGAAAACATATGGAACAATGTCGCAATCTCCTTCTGTTTCATATTTAAGATAATATTTACCGTAGTTAAGATAAATATCTGGTTGTTCTATTTCTGCTTCACCGTTACAATATTTAAATTCGAAAGCATCTCTATAGAACCATATGTAGCCTCCGTTAGTATTTTGCATATTAGTAACCCAACCATAAGGTATAGATGAAGCTATATTAATATTCTTTATTTCATTATCTTTATTAGAATAATAAATTAAGTTGTATGTATTAAAATCATTTGGAGCTTTAAATACACATACTTTTTGTTCTCCTATATATAAAGTGAACTCTGCTCCTCTTTTTTGTAAAGTGTATTTTAAATCTTCTGTATAAGTTTTAGCATATGCACTATTATAAGTAGCTAAAGTTTTCTGAGCATCCTTATTCATATGAATTACATCTACACTTTTTTGACCCATTTTAAATAATAATACTTCTTCTTTATCTGTAAGTGATTGACCTTCACTATTAGTTAATCCTAATCCGAAACCAGGAGAAGCATAATCTAAAGTAAGGGCGATATCAAAATCGCCCGTATAAATGTAATTATCAAATAAGATGTCTTGTTCATAAAACTTAATACCCTTTTCTAAATTGATTCGGCTATTAGGTTGTAACATTACATCACCTCGATATCTATATTGTTTATCTTAATGAAAGCATTACTTGTCTTTAATAAAACTTTTATTTGGAAGAATCTTGTGCCATAGAACTTTAATTCATTCTTAAGAGTTAGATTATGTTTTAACTCTAATGTTTGCCATGGATGCCATACATCTGCACTATAATCTTCTTTCGATGCTCTCACTTGTATTTCTACATCATTTATATTACTTATATCAGATATACTAATTTCTCTTATTCTATAATCAGTTGAATATTGTGCATCGTATATCTTAGTTATTAATTCTCCACTTGAAGGCATTAATACTTTTGGAGCATTTGCTTCTGTAGATTTATACTCTGCATATATATTTAGATTATTTAAAAATTTGTTATCTGGCATAGTAACCTTAATTTTAATATATTTAAGTAATGCATCGCCATACACATAACCGTAGTTATCATTGAAAGTATTTATAGGCATATATACACCCTCTCTTGTATTAGAAGATAATATCTGTATCTTAAAGCCTCTCATATCATCAAAGCCTATTTCATTTGCTTTTACTATAATTCTCTTTATAGTCATAGGATTATCTAAATATATAGGAGCTGTTTCTATATATCCTTCTGTTCTTCCAGTTCTGACATATGAATTTTCAAAATGTATATTCTCTGTAGAACATGTCGCAAAGTCTTCTTTTGAATCATATGATTTAAGAGGTGATATTCCCCAATACATATTAGACGCTGTTTTAACATAACCATCTTTAGTTAAAGCTGCACCTTTATTAATAGCATCTTTATTAGAGTTTAAGAACACTCTATGTTTTTGTCCTTGTTTAAATCCTTCGTTTATGCTTAAACCTAACAGGTCTATATTCTTAGTATGAGCTGATATAGAACTTATATCATTAGATAATATAATATCATCAATAGTACCTTGACCTTTCACTAATAAATATTATTTCTTATTATAATCTTGTTTTATAGTAATCTTTCTAATCTCATCATCTCTATAAGGTATTT